>JAEEGL011026430.1_pt1 | contig 20900 bp, 12 predicted proteins | sample 9134231 | NCBI WGS metagenome assembly JAEEGL01 (sample SAMN16246548, study PRJNA631951) | gut metagenome | biome: gut microbiome; feature: rumen; material: fiber-attached | host: Bos | place: Iran: Karaj | collected 2018-10
TGCATCATCAGGATTTACTGCATCCCCTTCTCTTCCAGGATCAATTGTCGGTAATACTGGTGGTTCAGCATCATCTACAGGTCTCTTATTGATTAATAAGATTTTTTCTTTACCGTTACCATACTGAATTAAGTGGTTTTGATTGTATTTACCGTCATTTGTTTTGTTGTATGAAAGAGTTGTGTCATATGAATCGTGAGCAGTATTTGATGTGAATTTACCGCCAGCTTCAAGATATGATCTAGGAGTTGTATCTTTATCAGGGTAATCAACTGTTGTATAATCTTTACCTGCAATAACTTTATCTGCATTGAGTGTTAAATCATTTTTTGCAATGATTGCTGAAACAGATAATGTACCGGGTGTTGTGATTACAACATTATTACCGCCTTGAGCAACAAGACCTTTGTTTGGATCATCAACATTCTTGAGTGTTACATTGATGTTTTTGTCTGAAACAATTGTTGTCTTAATCTTATTAAGATCAACTGTTCCAGTTGTTGTAACATCATTCTTACCTGTGATGTAAATGTTTTCAGCTTTCTTGAATACTGTTGTGCTGTCAACATTTGTTTTACCTTCAGAAGATGTTAAGAATACATTCTTACCTGCATCAATTGTTGTTTTCTTAACGTTTAAATCACCTTTTGAGTTAACTTCAACGTTCTTAGCAGCTTTAAGGTTAAGTAAGTTACCGTAAGTGAACGGATCAAGTGATTCTAAAAGAACACTGTTCTTTGTAGAAGTTAAGTTGATATCGTGATCAGCTGTGAATGTTGAACCTTTAATGCAATCTGGGCAAATACTTCCTGCTGTAGTAACATTAATATCTTTACCCTTTAATGTTGAATTTTTAATTTTTGCACTGCCGTTATTTGAAATAACGTCTAAAGTTTTACCTGCAGTTACTGTTGAGTCTTCAATCCAAGCTAATTCATCACCTGAAACTTTAACATTGTTCTTTCCTTTAACAGTTGATTTGTAAACTTGTGCATTTCCTTTTGCAGTGATGTAAACATTGTTACCTTCTACTGTTGAGTTCTTTTGAACTGAAGCAGTTCCGTTATCAGCTTTAACATAAACATCTTTTGCTGATTTAACTGTATTCTCTTCAACAACGACATCTCCGTTTACTGATTCAAATATTTCGTTACCGGCTGCATCGTATTTAGAGTTGATTGATGAAACCTTATTTCCGGCATATAATCTGATGTTAGCGCCGTCAGCTGTGATGCTGTTGTCATATTTTGTTGTTTTGAATTCAGAATCATTAACAACAATTCTGTTGTTAGCTGTCAAGTAAATATTACCATCGTTTCCGCTAACTGCTTGAGTTGCTTTTAATGTAGCATTCTTAACAAGAATTTCACTGTCTGTATTAGTTGAAAGGTTACGAGCATCGATGTTACCGGATGTTATTTGACCGCCAACATATAATGTCATTTTGTCAGCTGATTCAACTGTATCAGTGATTTGTCTTACAGCACCATTGTTATAGTAACTGAAATTTACACCGTCAGCTGTAACTAATTTGATTTTACCGTAAGAATCATTTCCTACGTTAGGAGCAATACTAGTTGTAAGTTTTGAACCATTGTAGATTTCAATATTAGGAGCAGCCATTGCGATTGATTTGTCACCGTAAATTGTTGCACCTTTGTCAACTATAATTCTTGCAGCGTTGTTAGAACCTTTTGTTAATTCTAATTTTTTGTTTGCTACATCATAAGCACCATTCATTGTTGAAACAGTGAATGAATTGAGGTTAACGCTTGAACCGTTACCAAAGTAAACACCGTTGGGGTTTAACAAAATAACTTTACCTGTTGCAGTGTAATCGCAGTTTGCACAACTGTCTGCAGTAGTCTGTGTGATTTTACCATAAATTTGTGACATACCGCCTGAAGATTTAACTATGTTTAATGCTGTTTGGTTAGCATGGTTGAATTCATAGTTAACTTGTGCGTTTTTACCTACATTGTAACTGTTCCAGTTATAAGTGGATAAGCCGCCTTGAGGTGCATTAACATGTACATCCATTCTTGAACCGCTTACAGTTGTTGAACCGTTTGTAGCTGAGTTGAGACTGGGTAGCGTGCCTGCATCAAGACCAAAACTTTGGTTTGTAGTTATCAATGCTGCACTTAACAAAATGCCAGCAGAAATAAGCTTTCTCAATGATCTCTTCATTCTTTTTCTTCTCCTTTTGTCTGTTACTCTTTTATATAATCCTTACGCATTATTAGTTTAAATATTACTTAACATGCACATGACTATTTTCACTAATACAATAACCAAAGAAAAAATAATTTGTTAGTTTTTTTTAAATTATTTGTCAGGATATTTACAAAACTTTATAAGAAAAATTTCCAATATTTTTATTTTTGAAATTATATACATGTATATTATTTAATTATTAATATTATTAATTGTGCGATATTTCTATTGTCTTTTTTCAAAGCAAAATATTATAGTAAAGAAATGTTAAGAGGTTTTTTTGTTATTAGCAAAATTTTTTATTTGCATTTTTCATATAATCGAATTATAGTCTGTATTATAAAAACATATTATAATTGTTGTTGATTTTGTATAATGTCGAAAAGAGAGAAATACAATGAAAAGGAATACTTTTAAACTATTTTTGATTACTGCTGGTATGTCATTGCTTGCTTCTCCGGCTTTTGGCGAAGTTCTAAGCGGTGTCGGCAGTTACGATCCGGGTCAAATTGATAACTCGAACTTTACTCAATTAAAAGAGTATCAAGCTCGTGTTAAATATGAAGCTACAAAAGACCCTGCAGTTATTGAGGAAGGTGTTAAGCAAAAAATGGATTTGCTTAATACAAAACAAGTTAAATTTACTTTAAACGATATTGAAATTGAAGGAAATACTGTTTTTCCGACATACGTTTTGATGCGTTTGGTTGACTTTAAGATTGGTCAGAGAGTTACAATTAACGATTTGATTATGTCAGCTAATGATATTACCGACTATTATCAAAGTAAAGGCTATCTTTCAACAGTAGCTTATTTGCCGCCGCAAAAAGTCGAGAAAGGTAAAGTTAAAATCGTCGTTTTGGAAGGTAAATACGGTAATGTTCAAATTAACCCGGGAAAATGGGAAAGATCATCTTTCTTGAACAAAGCTTATCTTGATGATAATGACATCAAACCCGGCAGCATCGTAAATGCTAATACTCTTCGTAAAACACTTCAAACAGTTAACGCTGAAGATTATATGAAAGCTTCTGTTTCATTTACTGATAATGAAGAAAGCGAAGAATATTCAGATGTAAGCTTGGATGTTAAAGACAGATTCCCGATTGACCTTGACATCAGATATGATAATCAAGGCCGTGATTTAATCGGTACTCAAAGAGGTGTTGTATATGCCGGTTTGCATAATGTTACCGGTCATGGTGATAAATTGTTAGGTACTGTAGCTTTCACTAAGCGTTCAATCGGTGCCGGTGGTTTATATTCAATTCCTATCGCTAAAAATGATACAAAATTGAACTTAGGTTACACATATTCACATGTTAAACTTGGTAAACAACTTAAACAATACGATATCACAGGTAGTTCACATAACTTCTTCGTTGGTGTTTCAAGAAGATTAGCTCGTGGTGAAAACTACAGATTATATGGTGATTTGACATTTGATTTCCGTAATTCAGACAGCCACTGGAAGTATGACAAACAATATTCATTGCCTGGATATAGAACTAGAACACTCAGAGCATCTATTACCGATATTGCTGATGACTTCTATGGAAGATGGTTATTCAATGGTGCAGTTACAGCAGGTGTTCCGTTCCTTGATGGTACTGACCACCACAAAAACCGTGCTTATGCATCAAATAACTTTGTTAAGTTGAATGCCGGTGTTGCTCGTATGCAAATGTTACCTCTTAATTCAATGGCATTGTTACAGGTTAATGGTCAGTATGCTAACCGCGCCTTGTTTGCTTCAGAAAAAATGCAAGTTGGTGGTATTGCATCAGTCAGAGGCTTTGATGAAGCTTATGCACTTGGTGACTATGGCTTGACAGCAAGCATCGAATACAGATTCCCTGTTCCGTTCCTCAGACTTATGTTACCTGAAAAACTTAAATTCATTGATGACAGTATCAGAGTTGCTGCATTCTATGACTTTGGTTGGTTCGGTGACAGATTCAGCTCAGACGGTTCAGATTATATGATGAGTGTTGGACCTGGTATCGTAGTTAAATTAACTAAGTACCTCTCAGGTAACGTCTACTGGGGCTTCCCTCTCGGACACAGACCTGGAGATACAGATACTTGCAGATTCCACTTTACAGTTACATCGAACATTCTTTAATAGATATTGTTCATATAATAAAAGAGAGAGCTTCGGCTCTCTCTTTTTTATTACATAAAAAAACAAGAGTGATGATAAAACTCTTGTTTCTTTAAATATTTACTAAATCAATGCTTCACCCTGATAAATGTATCTTGTTCTTTCGTATTCTGTTTCAAGGTCTTCTGCTTTTGATTTTTCTGTTCGTTTGTTGTAAACATCTTCTCTGAGCTGGATAAACTTTTTGCCTTCATTTCTGTTCTTTTTCTTCCAGTTAATTTCAAATGCATCCAAAAGTCCGTATTCGGATTCTGATTTGTACATTCCAACATTTATTGCCAATGCAGGTGGTATCATTGTTGATAATACTGTTAATATTGATAGTATGCATATTGTTTTTTTCATATTTTCTCCAATTGTCTTATATATTATTTCATAAATTTATTAATTACGTCAATTATTTATTTAGTTTAATACTTCTTCTGTATATGTTGTATCAAGTGAAGCAATGATTTCATTTACAATTGCGGCATGTTCTTCCATATGTTCATAAAACGCAGGTATTTCTTTTTCTATAAACTGCTTACGTTTTATTCCGGCTTTAGTTGTTGGATTTACGTCAATTGATTTTATAAGATTTTCTTCACTCTGGCAGTCTTTTTTGAAGTTATCAACCTCATCTAATGTTTGATTAAATTCATCAACAAATCGCTCAATTATGTTTTTATTTACGGATTTTAAGTAATAGAAAACTAATTTTTGTGGAATTTCTTCGTTAATTTTTTGGCTTGCTTCAAGTATATCGGTATAGCGTTTTGCTATTTCTTTTCTTTCATCGCTCTTATCTTTGTATCTGTCTGTGACAAATTTTTGAAGTTGTTTTGCTGCTGATGAATAATTTGTGAATTTCATTTTATTTCCGTTGAAGAATTCATCGGTTGTTGCAATTATTTCATTCAGGTAGTCAGCCTTTTGCTTAATTATTTGAGTATATGTATCAATCATTTCCGTACGCTTTTGTATTCCAAAAGAATCAATTAATGCATCAATACAGTCTTCATTTAAACCTGTTTGTGTTAAGAATAAATTTAAAGTTGAATTGTTTGTATTTTCATTTTGCAGGATAAATGCAAGATAAATCAATCCTTCCGGACTTGTACTTGATTTAAGTTGTCCGTCATTGCTTATTTTTTTGATTGAATCCATAACACGTCTCGTTTTTGTTGCCATGCCTGATTGTGCATTCTTAACAAGTTTGAATTCAACTTTATTCAATTGTGCAATTTTGCTTGCTTTTTTGAGATATTCTCTGAGATAAGTCTTTATATAATCAGGTGTTTCAGGATTTGAAGTTGCTTTGACAAATTCATTTAAAAGAACAATGGGCTTTTTCGTAATATGGTTTTTGACTACAAAATTGCTCAAGTCATCAATCATTTGGTTCTTTTCTTCTTCATTTCCATTTTTATTTATAGAAGCAAGTTTATTGATTAATCTGTTTGCTTCATCTCTGTATTTTGGAAGAATATTTGTCTCAATAAAGCATTTTTTCAACAAATTGTATTCTTCTAATGTCGCTTTTTGTGTAGCTTTAATTGTAGTTGTTAAAGATTCCTTTGTGCTGATTGTTTTCAGTGAGTTAAGTTCATCGAAATATGTGTTTATTTCAGCAAAATCACGTTTAAGTTTTGATAAATTAGGTTTGCTAAGGCTTAAATTTTCTATAATCTTGCCTGATATTGAATTAACATTTGATAAATCCGTATATAAGGCTGAATAATCATAAAGCTTTTGGAATTTCTCAATTAATGCTGTTTTTTCTTTTGGACTTAAAGTTTTGACGGATAGACCTTTTTCATCTGTTTCCTTCAATGCTTCGTTTGTTGCAAAGGTATCAAGAATATCAAAATATATGTAATATGTATCTAATAATTTTGATGATTCGTCCATTTTCAATAAATATCCGCCTAATTGTTGTAAGAAGATGTTGCTTATTGAATCAATTTCTTCATCAGACATAACGGTTAATTGTGGAAAAGCAGGACGAACTTGGTATTTTGTAAACATTTGTTCCTGAAAACGCTTGATATATCTGTTTATATCTAAATCAGAAAGTCTTACCATCATTTTTCTGTAGCTTGATTCTACATCTCTATCTACGCTTTGCGTGATAAATGAACCGATTACCATTTCATCAAAATCTTCAGCCGTTTCACTATGCATTGTCTGAATTTGTTTAACATATTCATACGGATCTTGTTGGGTGAAAAGGTTTTTGGGTTTTAACCATTTTGTTTCTTTAGTATATTCATCATAATCGGCATTTTGTAATTTTTGCAATATCTGGATTAATTCTTCGTTGCTTCTTGGATTATAATGATCGTCAATTAATTTGATAATTCTGTTTGTGTTTGGTGAATTTTTGATTAAGAAATTATCAAGTGAGTTTATTCTGATATCGTTATCGACAGTCTCTTTAATGTATTTTTTTATGATTTTGAATACAGCTTCTTCTTGCTTTGGATTGTTAAGTTCCTTTTTAAGAACTTTTTTAGTTTGTTCAATGGCTGTTTGTTGCAATGATTCAAGTGTTCCTGTCGGAATCAGATCTTTGTCATCAACAAGTCTAATTTTGTCAAATAACGAGCTGACAATTTCATCAGTAGCAGGAAAATCACTTGCTTTATTTATTTCTTTTCTTATTGCCGAATATTTTTCCTGACAACGTTTAATCAGAAAATCATAGGAATCAGGTGTTTTGCTGAATAATGTGTCGACGTCTCCAAGCAATTCATCTAAAATATCCTTTTTGGTTTCTTCGAATTCTTCTCTTGTTGCAGCTGAATATAAATTTGCTTTAACCATACTTGAAGGAAGTGCCTTATATAGTGCAAGTTTTTCAATATTTAATTTTATGGGATTGTCATCCTTCAGTGCTTCAAAGTCTTCTTTTGTTTTTATTTTATCGATGATTTCACTTCTCAGTCTGTCAGCATATTTATATGCGGCATCATCAAGTTCTTCCATTCCCTGAACATTGACTTTTTCTCCTGCCGAGAGTTTTTGTTCAAGTGTTTTTATGTCATCATCTATTTCCAAAATTTCATAGATATTACCAAATATTTCACTGATATTTGCATTAAGTTCCGGGGAGTCTCCGGGAAGTATTATATTATTAAATAGAGGGAAAATCTCTTTATAGGTTCTTGAATATCCTGTCTCAGATTTTAATTGTATTAATGGTGTTCCTGTTGTCATATCACGGTTTACGATATACCCATGTTTTCCACCGTAACCACTTTGATAATCGGTATATCTTCTGCTTCCGACAATGAAAGAACCTTCATTTTCGCTTCTTCCCCAGCTATTATCATGCCAGAGAATTGCTTCTGTTTTGGGCTTCCCTCTCCTTGAGGTAGAGACTATTTCATCAGTGATTGATTTTACATATTGAGCATGCATTGCATAATCATCGTCTGCAACACTTGTAGATGTGATTCCTGAGCCGTTACCTGCTCTTATAACTTTCTCGGCTTCAGTTACATCTGTTTCAATATAGTAGGGTTTGCCTGTCATTTGCTCTAAAATTCTTATTGTCTGGTTTGTATATAAACCGCTTGAGCCTTCCTCAGGCATCCAGAAGTGTCCCTGTAATTTCCCTATATGCCCATATTGTTCTCTTAATTGGTCATAGAGTGCCAAATTGAGAATATTATAAGTTTTTTCAGTATGACGTTTGATTTTACTTATATTAGATTCGATTGAATTTAATGCTTCTTTATCTTCCTGAGTGAAGGTTCTGAATAATTCATTATTTTTGCTCGAACGTTTTTGGTAATCTGTAATGCTTTCATTTTGAATTAATCCGTCAAAAATCTTATCAAACCTTGTTTCTAATGCATCTAATTTTTTTCTGGAAAGTACAAAGTCTGTTTGCTCCATCTTTCTCAGAGTTTTTTCTTGTCTTGAAGGAAGAGAATTGCGTTTTTCAATTTTTGCCAAATCTCTTTTTGTCATAACTATTTCTTTTGCTATGGCATTTATTGCCTGATCAGCAGGTAATGATAAAGAACTTTGTAGCCTTTCAATATCATATTCACTAATTCCGTTTGTTGCTAAGTAATTAATATAGGTATTAAAAATACTTTGAGTAAATTCAACATTGCTTTCAAAACCAAGTATTCTTAAAACTTCTTCTTGTTGTTTATGTGTCGGATTTTTCTCAAGTTGTTTTGTTTTTTCGTTGAGAAATTTTATAACGCTATCTGCTGAATTTTTGAGGTTATTTTCTTCGGCAAATAATTTTGTATAAATCTTGTCTCCTTTTTTGATTCTCTCAGCAATGGTCGCAATATATTCTATTGAAAGCTCTCTTGTTGATTTTCCAGTCATAATTTTTAGCAATTCATCCATTTTTCCGGGAATTGTTGTTGCTATTGTGTTGAAATCTCTTGCTGCAGCATTCAGTTCTTTATTACTGAGAGTTGTATTTTTCATTCTTTCCAGCAAATCTTGTTCTATCTGAATATGACGTGGGGGAAGATTTAATTCTTGTTCGTATTTTTTCAAAAGAGTTTCATCTTTCAGTTCTTCTTCAACACCTAAACGGTGTGCTGCTCCAATAAGGAACAGATTTTTATTATATTTATATTGTGATTTTGGAGATGATACTTGTTTTATTTTATTAATTTCATCTTCTGTGGATATATATTCCTGAACTAATGAATGTATTGAAACTATCTTTGCTTTTAAGGCATCTGTTGTCTTTTTGTCTTTTTTCGAAGCTTGAGACAAAAGGAAATTGAGAAGTTTTTCTTCTTTAGCTTCTTTGGGCATTTTTTCGTGGAAATTTAATGATCCGTCTTCTTCAGTTCCCTTATAAAAGGTAATTGCTGAGTTTGCAATTTCTCTTGCATTTTCTTTATCATTTAAAACTGTTCCAATTGCGGAAATGAGTTCTGCTTTGTATTTTCCTGCTTCTTCCGCAATTTTTGCAATTCTTGCCTTTGATGCATGAGAATATTTATCTCTTGTTTTTTGAAGTTTTTCAAAGTCTTTTAAATATTCTTTTGTTTTAATTTTATATCTGAGAGTTGACTGCATTAGTCTGTATTCTTCGGGCAGTTGGGGATACCATTGACTGTCTCTAAAAATTTCATAGTGGTCTTTATCAAAGGCAACATAGTTTTGAAGTTTAAGATTGCCTTTTCCTGCAGTGCCTCCTAATTGCATCCAAATATGAGCTGATGCATCAAGAATTCTGTAATTTTTTCTCAAAGCATCTGTATAGTCAATTTCCGGTTTTTCGGCTTTAACTTTTTTCCCTGAACCAAGATTTGTTATGTCATAAACTTCCATAAATTTGCTGTCATCAAGTTCATTCATAACGATTTCAAGATATCTGACTTTATCTTCGTATGCCATAGCTTTACGACAAGCTGAAATAGCTGCGCAAATTCCGCTTTGACGCTGGTTTACATCTTTGATTAATAATTCGCTTGTTTCAGGTGTCTTTATTGTCATATCATTAAGAATTTCGCTTAGTGCCTGAATTTTTTTGTCTTTTAGCTGAGGATTAATTTTATAATCATCGCTAAGGAAAAAGTTGATTTTTTCAAGGCATGTTTTCTTTTGTGTATCCGAAATATCGGGTGATATGATGAAATAATCAAGCAGTTTTTTGACAGTTGCTGTTTGTGAAATAGTTTCTTCGTCACCGTCGTTAAGATTGACAGAGAGTGCTTTTAAGATATTTGCTCTTGATTCTAAGATATTTTTTTGTTCTTCTGTCAATGGTTTCTTTTGGCTGAAAACTCTGTTAAATTCTTCTGTTAATTTTGCTTGAAGCTCTTTGTCATCTTGATTTGATATCGCTTGTGCTATTGTTTCTTCAAGCTTTTCAGACCATATTAACATTTCAGATTGGTCTGTGTCGTCAAATTCTTCGCTTATAATTTCGGACATGCGTGAATTTTTCTGAATACCATAAGATAAATTACTTGCAATATCCAACATTTGCTCAATTTCAGGGGCTTTTGAATCTTGCCCGAGTCTGTTTAATGCAGCCTGAATGTTTAGTCTTTTATTCTCTGATAGCGGTTTAGTGCCGGATTTAAGACTTCTTGCAGTTTCTAAATCCTGTCTGATACTCTTAAAAGATATATTATTATTCTTAACTCTAACACACTCAATCCTGTTAATAGTCATTATATTCCTTCTTGCTTTCAACCGTTTTTGTTTAGATAAAAACTAAAAAAATATAATTTGCTAATTAGTATATATTGTGTGTCGATTTTGTAACCTGATTTTATTGCAAAATTAATTATTCAAGCTATGGATAGGTGCGGGAATTCTTCCTCCTCTGTTTATGAAATCAGAACAATTAAGCTTATTTATAGGCATAATTGGTGCTTCGCCCAATAATCCTCCAAATATAGCACTGTCGCCTATAGTTTTATTAGGTACAGGTATTATTCTTACTGCAGTTGTTTTCTTGTTTATCATACCGATTGCCATTTCATCTGCTATCATTCCTGAAATAGTTGATTCAGGTGTGTCACCGGGGATTGCAATCATATCAAGTCCTACTGAACATACGCAGGTCATTGCTTCAAGTTTATCAAAAGTTAGAACCCCTTTTCTTGCTGCTTCAATCATCCCTGCATCTTCTGATACAGGTATAAAAGCTCCTGATAATCCTCCGACGTATGAACTTGCCATAATTCCGCCTTTTTTGACTGCATCATTAAGCATAGCAAGTGCTGCGGTTGTTCCGTGAGCTCCGGCATGCTCAAGTCCCATAGCCTGAAATATACCTGCGACTGAATCCCCGATAGCAGGTGTAGGAGCTAAAGAAAGGTCAATGATGCCAAACGGAACACCCATTCTCTGAGCCATTTTTCTTCCGATTAATTCTCCGGTTGTTGTTATTTTAAAGGCAATTTGTTTTATTTTGTTTGCCAGTTCTCCAAAATCCGCATCCTTCGGAAGGTTTTCGACTGCTGCTCTGACAACTCCGGGGCCTGAAATTCCGATGTTTAGTGCACACTCAGGCTCGCCATAACCATGAAAAGCACCTGCCATAAAAGGATTATCCCCTGGAACATTACAGAAACAGACTAATTTTGCAGCACCTATACCGTCTTTTTCTTTTGTCAAAAGTGCCGTCTGCTTAATTATTTCGCCCATTTTTTTTACAGCATTCATATTTATTCCTGCTTTTGTTGATGCAAGATTTATTGATGAACATACTCTTTCTGTAACTTTAAGAGCTTCGGGGATACTTTCAATTAAGGCAACATCTCCTCTTGTGCAGCCTTTTTCGACAAGTGCAGAAAATCCGCCTATAAAATTGACTTTTGCTTCTTTCGCTGCTTCATCAAGAACTTTAGCAAGATAAACATAGTCATATTCCTTGCAGGATTCTCCGACAAGTGATATGGGAGTGATTGCAATTCTTTTGTTTATAATCGGGATAGAAAATTCATCTTCGAGATCTTCGGCATATTTTGCAAGATTTTTGGCATAACCTGTAATTTTGGAATAAATTTTATCTCCGACTTCTTTAACATTATCACCGCAGCAATCTCTAAGACTTATTGCAAGAGTAACCGTTCTTATATCAAGGTTGTGTACCTTAATCATATTAATTGTTTCAATAATTGATTCTTTATTAAAAAACGACATTGAAAATTCCCTTAAATTGTGTGCATTTTATCAAATATTTCTTTCTTCTGAACCCAGATTTCCATTCCTAATTTTTTACCTGATTCAATAAGAGCTTCTTTAATTTCCTTAAATGGATATTTTGAAGCGTTTATATCAGCTAAGAGGAACATCATAAAACACCCCTGCATGATTGTCTGTCTGATATCTTCAATGTTGACCTGATATTTAGCCAAAACCTGAGAAATTTCGGCAACAATCCCAATCCTATCTTTTCCTGAGATTGTAACTATTATTTTATCCTCGTTCATGATTACTCCTTTTAAATGTGTATGTTAATTATAGCAAAATTTTCTGTTTTTGTGGTTTAACCCGGATGAAAATAAAGAGTTAATTATTATGTCAATTCCTCCGGTACTTCCTCCAACACAGTATTCATATCAAGTTTCTCAAACATCTCAAGATGCTTTTGAAGAATTTTGTGTTCAAAATAACCTCATAACGCCCACTTTGAATGCAATGCCGGAAAAGGATTGTTTTCAAAAGTCGGTTAAGTTAATTGCGCATCGAGGCTTCAGTTCAACATGTCCTGAAAACACAATTCCTGCTTTTGAAGAAGCAGCAAGACAAGGGTATAAGAATGTTGAATGTGATATATCGTGGACATCTGACGGAGTTCCTGTTTTACTGCATGATCCAATAATTAACAGAACAGCTGCTTCCCCGTCAGGCTTGCCTCTCCTGATTCCAAGATATTGCTCCGATATGACTTATAAAGAACTCTTGAAGTATGATTTTGGAATTAAAAAAGGGGATCAATTTAAAGGAACAAAAATTCCGACTTTTTCAGAATTTCTACAATGTTGTAAAGATAATGATTTATCTCCGTATATTGAGTTGAAAAATAATAAATGTGTAAATCCGGACAGAATTAGGATGTTAGTTGGTCTAGTTGAAGAATATGGACTAAGTGATAAAGTCACATGGATCAGTTTTAATTCTGATTATCTTAAGATAATTTCAGAATGTGCTCCATCTTCCCGTATAGGCTTTCTGTATTCAAAAACACCCGATAAAAAAACTCTTGCAGTTTTAGACTCTTTAAAAACAGACAGAAATGAAGTTTTCCTCGATGCAAAGGCTTCTAACCTTACTAAAAATTCAGTTAAATTAATAAAAGAACACGGTTATGCCGTTGAAGCTTGGACTGTCAGTAATATGAAATATTACGATAAGGTAGTTAATATGGGGTGCAGTGCTGTTACGACCAATAATTTGACTGAAAATGAAGTATCAGAATATATAGATACGTTTACAAAATAAGATTAATATTTCTTAACTAAAATCATAAAATTATTATACTTTTTTTTAAACTTGCCGAAATAAAAATTGTGTTATTTTTTATGGTGGTATTATTATGTCCGGAGTAAATGGAGTCGGACCGGTTGAAAATCAATACTGGGACGATAAAAACATAAAAGAAAAAGAAGAAGAAATGGAGTTGGAAAATGTCAGCATTTTCTATACTACCGAACTGACCGAAGACAGAAGAACAGATTTTCAAAGTACTTTTCAATCAGAAACGATTGATGAATCAAAGCAGGGTGCCAAATTCCTTGAAGGATTGGCTGAAAATAAGGAAGCTCTGATGGAAGAACTCGGATTATCTGACAGCGAATATGATAATCTTGCCTGTATTGCACTTGCTCTTGCAAGCCAGGAAACCGGTATGGGAAATGAAGCCGGTTATGTTGGTGAAAATGAAGGCTTCGGGAAATGGTACAGAGACACTCTGAAAAATATTGAAAACTTGGTTGATCCTTCGGGAAGTGAATCTTCAGGATTAACACAGGTTAAAATTTTCGATTTTATGAATGGTAAATTATCTGATGAAGAAATAGATATTCTTTATGCTCATGGCGTTAGTGCTGAAAGTATTACGAGTGATAATTTATATTCTAGCCCCGATAAGGCCGCAGTTGCGACTATGGTTGTCCTAAATTCGTTAGCTAATGAATATTATCCTCAATATCTTGATAAATTAAAAAGTGAAAGTCAGGCATTAGCTGAAAAACTTGATCCGGAACAACTTGAAACAAGAGGTCAAGAGGTTTTGGATTCGGTTATGAGTGTTTATGAAAATGCCGATACTAAGACAAAAGAACAAATCAGGGTTGCACTCAAACAGTGGATGCTCTCGGTTAACGGTTCAAAAGACGGCTTTTTTGTTTTTGATAAGACTTATAACGAAGAACATAACCTTAGTGAACTGAATAAGCTTCTTAAACTTGATAAACCTATTGTTCAGGAAGATTTGGACTATATCAGATATGCCCTTTCAAAAGAAGGGGAGCAGATGAATGTGACACAATACTGCGCATATGCTTGGAATAACGGAACAGGCGTAACAGGCATGCAGTTTGACAGACTTTTGTCTGCAAAAATAGGCACAATATTTACAACTCCTGAAGTTTTTGATTATGACCAATTTGTTTATAATGTTGAGACTATTGCGAAGAAATATGCCCGTCAAATGTCGGGTAACTAAAAGAAAAGGCGGTATTTGTGGTAAATATTAATATCGGTCCGGGTTCTTTTTGGGATGATAAAAGAATCAGAGATAACCAAGGTTCTATGGATTTAAATAACATAGGCGTATTTTATACTACACGTCATACAGACAGAGACCGTACAGATTTTAGTAGTACATTCAGATGTGTTGGACCTAACGAAACCGAACAGGGAAGAAGGTTTTGGAAGGGGCTTGTCTCTAATATGGCATCTCTAACTGAAGAATTGGGTATTTCTCAGGAGGAATATATTAATCTTGCATGTATTGCAATGGCTCTTGCTACTCATGAAACAGGTTTTGGCGAAGAAAAAGGATATGTCGGCGAAAATGTCGGTGTTCATAAGTTTGTGAGAAATGCCGGTAAACAGCTTCAAAGATTGATTCATCCGTCGGGAAGTGCCTCCTCCGGATTAACTCAGATTAAAATTTATGATTTTATGAATGATGAGAGTAAGCTTTCTCCAAAACTGCGTGAAATTCTCATTAATCATGGAATTGAAGCAAAAAGTTATACTAAAAATAATTTGTTTGCTTCTCCGGAAAAAGCTGCGATAGCAACAATTGTTGCTTTAAAAGCTATTGTAGATAATTATCCAAAGTACCTTGAACAACTTCAGACAGAACGTGCCAAGGTCGAAGGGAGAATTGATTCTAAACTCAAAGAAACAAGAGGATATGAACTCATTGATACTATAAAGCAAGTATATGATAAATCTGGCAAAAGTAAAAAAGATGCTATAAGAATAGCATTTAAACATTGGCTTTTGGCTCTTGATGGTTCTACTCTTACCAATGGTCTTATATCTGATAATGATTATAACGAAGAATATCAGCTCAAGAAACTCAATTCGCTTCTTGCATTACCTAAGCCCCTTGTTCAGGACGATTTAGACTATATTCGATATACTCTGTCGTCTGATAAAGAGAAGATGAATGTTACTCAATTCTGTGCATATGCTTGGAATCATGGTACAGGAAAATCAGGTATGGCATTTGACCGTTTGCTTGCAGAAAAAGTCGGGATAATTTTTGCAAAACCTGATGAATTTGACTATGACCAAATTGCTGTCAATGTCGAAAATCTTGCAAAAAGATATGCCGAGCAGACGCTTAAAAAATAATTATCTCAATTTAACTAAATCGGCTTTTCTCATTCTGATATTTTGAGGAGTGATTTCAAGCAGTTCGTCATTTGAGATATATTCAAGACAATCTTCAAGCGACATAATTCTTGGTGCCTGAAGTGTTACCATAACGTCTGCAGTTGCACTTCTCATATTAGTTAAGTGTTTTGTCTTGCAGATGTTAACAGGAATATCTTGAGGTCTGTTTGCTTCACCTACTATCATTCCTCTGTAAATCTTTGTTTTAGGGGTAACAAAGAAAACTCCTCTGTCTTCAAATTGTCCGAGTGCATAGGGTACGGCTTCTCCGTTTTCAAATGCAATTAATGATCCGCAGCGGTGCTTCGGAATATCACCGGAGAATTTTTTATATCCGTCAAAGACGTGGTTCATAACGCCTTCACCATGTGTCATTCTGATGAATTCGCTTCTGAAACCTATCAAACTTCTTGACGGAATAATGAAGTTCAAGGTTGTTCTTTTTCCGACATTTTGCATTTTTTGGAGTTCGCCTTTTCTTGTCAAAAGACGGTCGATTGTATCTCCCGTATATTCATTAGGTACGTCTATAATTAAATTTTCGTATGGTTCAAGGACTTCATCATCAACGGTTTTTAAGATCACCTGTGGTTTCGAAACCTGAAATTCATAGCCCTCACGGCGCATTGTTTCAATTAAAATACTTAAATGGAGCTCGCCTCTGCCACTGACTTTGAATACATCTGTTGAGTCTGTATCTTCAACTCTGAGGCTGACATTCTTTTCAAGCTCCTGATAAAGTCTCTTTCTTAATTGACGGCTTGTGACGAACTTACCTTCCTGACCTGCAAAAGGTGAATCGTTTACTGAAAAATTCATCTGAATAGTAGGTGCATCAATGTGAATTAAAGGAAGTGCTTCGGGGTTCTCAATTGATGAAATTGTTTCACCAATGTTTATATCTTCAAATCCTGCGATACCAACGATGTCCCCTGCATGAGCTTCTTTAATCTCAACACGTCCAAGGTTTTCAAAACCAAACAGTTTAACGATTTTCCCTTTGACAATTTTTCCGTCCGCTTTAATTAAGCTAACAGTGTCCTGGGAGTGCATAGAACCGTTTACAATCCTTCCGATAGCGATTCTGCCTACATATTCGTTGTAATCAAGTGTTGTGACGTGGAACTGAAGATTAGAACTGTCTGAAATTTCAGGACCATCAATGTATTTTAAAATTGAATCCAAAAGGAATGTTATATCATAAACTTCATCATTCGGGTTTTCTCTTGCAAAACCCTGCAAGCTGCTTGCATAAACTACGGGAAAGTCTATTAATCTTTCATCATCAGTTAATTCCGTGAACAGGTCAAAGACTTCGTTAAGTGTTTTGTCGGGTTCTGCTGCGGGTTTATCAATTTTATTAATAACAACGATAATTCTTATGCCAAGTTCAAGTGCTTTTTGAAGTACAAAGCGGGTTTGCGGCATAGGTCCTTCGGCTGCATCAACAATTAAAAGTGCACCATCGACCATACCCAAAACACGTTCAACCTCTCCTCCGAAGTCTGCGTGACCTGGAGTGTCAACGATGTTTATTTTGCAATCCTTATATCTGATTGATACGTTCTTTGAAAGGATCGTAATCCCTCTTTCACGTTCCAAATCGTTACTGTCTAATACACGTTCCTGAACTGTTTCATTGTTTCTGAAAACACCGCTTTGTTTCAGCATACAATCGACAAGGGTAGTCTTGCCGTGGTCAACGTGTGCGATGATGGCTATATTCCTTAATTTGTTATTTCTCATTGTTTCGTTGTTATTATGTTTCTTGGCTGTTTTTGTTAATTTTGGGCAACAATGTCGGTTAAAAGGTCACCGTAGCTGTTAAATTTACCTGATGTTTTTTCTATAACATATTTAACGCTGCTGTCCTGGGCAACTAATTCGTCTGCTTTGTCGAAAGCATCATCTGCATCGGCATATTCACCCACTAAGTCTTTTGATAATGTTTCTTTGTCTTTAACATAAACTTGATACATAATTTACCCTTTCTGTAATATTAATTTTACTACAAAAATTATTTTGGGCGAAAATTTTTTTGTATTTTTTAATTTTTTATTAATAAAAAAGCTCTCAGATTTTTTCTGAGAGCTTTTTATGTTTTGTTATTTTATACATTCACCTGATCCATAATTTCATCGGGAATGTCGAAGTTTGAATAAACGTGCTGAACATCATCGTGTTCTTCAAGTTTTTCCATTAACCTCAAAATATTTGTTGCGATTTTGACATCCGTAACTTCAACTGTATTTTCAGCTACTCTTGTGAGTTCTGCCTGTTCATACTTTAATCCGGCTTTTTCAAAATATTCAACGCAAGCTTGGAAGTCCTCAGGAAGCGTTACGACTCTATAGAAATCGTCTTCATCTGTAACATCTTGTGCATTCGCTTCAATAGACATCTCAAAAAGCTTGTCATAATCAACAATATCTTTTGAAAAATCAATAGCACCGATTTGTTTGAACATCCAACCTACACAGCCTGTTTCACCGAGGTTTCCGTTGAATTTTGTGAAGAAACTTCTGATGTCTCCTGCCGTTCTGTTACGGTTATCTGTCATTGCTTCGATGAATATGGCACTTCCGCCTGCACCATAGCCTTCATAAGTTAATTCTTCAAAATTCTCGGCTCCGCCTGCGCCTGCACCTTTTTCAATTGCACGTTTGATGTTGTCATTTGGCAGACCTGCAGCTTTTGCTCTGTCTATTGCAGTTCTTAAACGGAAGTTTCCTGCAGGATCAGGGCCTCCCATCTTTGCTGCTACGATTAATTCTCTTGAAAATTTTTGAAATGTGATTCCTTTTTGTGAATCCACTTTGGCTTTTTTATTCTTGATATTAGCCCATTTTGAATGTCCTGACATAAAATTTTTCCCTTAATTTACACTATTATTTTTTTATTATAATATGAATATATGGAAAAATACGATACAAAAATAGAAAATGCTTTAAATTCCTTTAAAAAAGGTGACTATAAAGCAGCAATAAAGGATTTTGAGAAAGCAAATTCTGAAACTCCAAATAACCCCAGTATTTTGAATAATATTGGGTTATGTTATGCTAATCTTGCAGATAATGAGAGAGCGGAAGCATATTATTTAGAAGCCCTGAAATTAGATTCTAAATTGGTTCAGACTTATGTTAATTTAGCTGATATCTACTATAAAGAGAAGAAAATTATAGACGGTATTAACCTGCTTGAAACTGCAGTAACACTGATGCCGGAAAATACTGTTCTCAAAAACTGTCTGGCTCGTTTCTATATTGAAGATGTTCGTTATGATTTAGCTATAAATGAACTATCTGAGATTTTGGACATGGAACCTGAAAATGTTGATGCTGCGTGGGATTTGGCAAATGTCCTTTTTGAAACAGGTGACTATGAGAGTGCAATTGCTAATTATGAAATTGTGCTTGAAAAAATTACGGATAATCCAGTTATGTATTTTCAGGCTGCTTCAGCATGCGAAGCAGCGGATGAACTTGATAAAGCCTTATCTTATCATTTAAAGGCCGTTTCATATAATCCCGATTTCTATCCGTCATATAAAAAACTCGGTATTCTTTTCTCTGCAAGAGGGGATAAAGAAAGTGCAATTGAATATTATGAAGAATATCTTAAACACGACCTTCCTGAAGATGAAAAGAAAATAATTGAGGACGTTTTAGAAAACTTGAAAAAATAACCAAATAGAATATACATTTGGTCAATATTATACTCTGAGTGCTTTGATTATCTTATTTGTATAGATAAGCGGAGTATATATGAATAAATTTTTTCATTATTTTTTCACTTCAAACTCTGAAGGTACATCATCTTTTGATTTTATTTATGATGAAGAAATCATTTCGCTCAAAGAAATTCTAATGTTTGAGCTTCAGCAGATTGCTTATTACATCCAAGAACTTGATAACTTGGGAGTTGATGTCAGTGAGAAAAAGGATAAAGTAGTTTCTTTTATTGTACAAATAATTGAAAGATTATATGTTAAAAGGGGAAATTTTGAATATATTATTTTAGATTTAGAAAAAAATAATGAGAAACTGGAAAATGAATATATTGCTCTTTGTCAAAATAAAAATATAACTCCAAAACTCTTGAAAGATGTCTTTGGGCTAAAACTCAGGAAATTTTCCGATATAAAAATTGAAGAACGACAGGATTTTTTGAAAAGGCAGATTTTTGGTGATGCCAAACACTGCTTTTATGAAATTATTGTTATATTAGTAAAGTCAAGTTGTATTTTGATTACAGAATTAAAAGAATACGGAATTGAAGACATTTCCGCAAAAGATGATATTCTTGATATTCTTTCAAAGTGCAATTTTATAAATGAAAGTAATGACTTTTGGATAAATAATATTGATAATTTCAGTAAGGTCAATTTGAGGCTCAACATTACATTAAGTAATGTTTTAAGTAAAGTTTACGGTCATGTTGGGCTTAGGAGTGTTTCAACAAATGTTGTTAAAGGTAAAGCTATTCTTGTTACGGGGCATTCTTATCGTGATTTAGAAAGGATACTTGATGCGACAAAAGATTTTGATATTAATATCTATACTCACTCCGATCTTTTGATGGCACACGCATATGAAAAATTCAGTATGTATCATAATTTAAGAGGACATTATCAAAGAACATACAATAATATTCAGCTCGATTTTGCTTCTTTCCCGGGGCCTATTCTTGTAACCAGTCATTCCATTCCCCACACTGAAATTATAAGAGGACAAATTTATACGGTTGATAACTTTGCTGTGTGTGGATTTGCAAAAATCGAAAATGATGATTTTTCTCCGATAATTAAGTATGCACAAAATTCATCAGGATTTATACAAGATTCTTTAGAGTCAAAGCTCAGTGTCGGCTATAATCTTGAAAATCTTTTTGAGCAAATACAAGGATTAATAAAAAAGATTAAAAACGGAAAAATTAAACATTTAGTGATTTTAGGCGGTCTTGACAGGCTTCAGGGGGAAGATAAATATTTTCAAAATTTTATGGATAAATGTCCAAAAGACTGTTTTGTTCTATCTTTTTCCTATAAGTATAATAAAGAAAATTTTATTCATATTAATTCGTATTTTGATTTTCAACTATTATTCGGAATACTTGAAGAATTAAACAGTAAATATAAACTTAAAAATTTACCTATTTCTGTTTTTATTACACGCTATAA
>JAEEGL012903828.1_pt1 | contig 20900 bp, 18 predicted proteins | sample 9134231 | NCBI WGS metagenome assembly JAEEGL01 (sample SAMN16246548, study PRJNA631951) | gut metagenome | biome: gut microbiome; feature: rumen; material: fiber-attached | host: Bos | place: Iran: Karaj | collected 2018-10
ACATAATCAGCTAAAAGTGTTATAATGTCCATGAGTATTGGTTTCCTCCTTTGTTTTTCTTTGGTCAGAAAACATTATACCAAGGATTCCAATACTCATTCTTTTTATTTTCTTATCAACTGTCTATTTCTTTACTCCAATTAGAGCAATGCGGCCGGTTAGAGGAGGCCGGAACGGTGAAAAAGAATTCTGATAGGATGGAAGAGTCCGCTGAGACGGAGAAAATGCTGTATAAAGAAGGGAAATTCAGGAAATTACAGCAAATACATCTCTGAAGAGGGGATAATCCGGGCGGAATTGCTATAAAATTATGAAAAACAGAAGGAAATATAGAAAAACAGAAGGGAATATAAAAAATGAAAGCTATACTCATTGACGCTTAAAACACTTTTTACTGCGCATGCGATAGGATTATCAAAAGCAGAGGAAAGTTTTGTTCAAAATCCGGGAGGATACCCTAAAAAAAGACAGCTCTGATCGTATATCTGGTATATACTATCCGACAGGGAGGACATCAATTATGAAAAAGAGAATGATCGCACTGCTTACGGTATTGACGATGGGGCTTGCAGCCTGCGGGGACAACACTCCGGGACAGACGGAGAATGCCAGGCCCGAAACGCTGACGGAACAGGAGGGAGAGGAGCAGCTGCCGTATGTGGCGAGCGATAAGGTAAAGAAGCTCGGCGAAGGACTCAGGACGCTGGAAGCTCCGGAAGGGAATTTTGACGAAGCGGAGCTGAAGGCGTTATCGGGGCTGTACGGGAAGCTTTTATCGGAGACTGTCGCTGACGGAGAGAAAGACACAAATGTTCTGATCTCGCCCAGTTCGCTCATGATGGCACTGGGAATGTGCGAGAACGGGGCAGCCGGCGATACGCTGGACAATATGGAGAAGGTGCTCGGAGGGATCGGCGTGAGCAGGCTGAACGCGATCCTGAGCGGTATGGCAAAGCGTCTGGAAAGCTCGGATCAGGTGGAATGGAATGTGGCCGATTCCGTCTGGTTTAAGGATGACGGCAGGGTGCAGATCAAAGACGACTTTGTGCAGAAGGCGCAGTCCTGGTATGATGCGGAGCTTTATATGGCTCCTTTTGATGAGGGAACCCTTGATGATATCAACGGCTGGGTCTCGGATCGTACAAAGGGGATGATCCCTGCCCTCCTGGATAGTATCCCGGGGGATGCAAGGATGTATCTGATCAATACCCTGGCCTTTGAAGGCGGCTGGGCAAATGAATATGAGGAGTCCGATATCGTTACGGATCAGGACTTTACGAATGCGGACGGGAGAAAAACAAAGGTAGATCTCCTGTACAGCAGTGAGGACAGCTATTTTACAGTGGCCGGCGGCAAGGGTTTTGTGCGTAACTATAAAGGCGGGGCCTATTCCTTCATGGGGCTTCTTCCAGAAGAAGGAACGGACATGGGCAGCTTTGTGGAGGCGCTTGCAGAAGAAGATCTGGCCGCTGCCGTTAATAACAGAAAAAGCGGGCTTGCCCTTGTAAGGATCCCGGAATTTTCCGCGGATACGGATCTGGAGATGAGCAGCATTTTTAAAGCTATGGGTATGGATCTGGCTTTTGATCCAAATCGGGCGGATTTCAGCGATATGGTGACGATCCTTGATACGGAGCGGATCGACCGGATATGCATCGGCAGGATCATCCACAAGACACATATCGAGGTGGACCGTAAGGGCACCAAAGCGGCGGCGGCTTCGGCTGTGGAGATGCTGGATTGCGCCGGCGCGATCGAGCCGGTGGAAGAATTTGTGGAGATCTGTTTGAACCGTCCCTTCGTTTATGGTATCATTGATAATGCGACCGGGCTGCCGGTATTTCTCGGGGTGATCAACAGTTTATAAGAGCCTGCCTCAGCGAACACGCTCCGAAATATCTGATACGGAGGGATGATATGGCGGTTACTGCGAAAAATGCCGTATGGACGGAGTGGGTTAAGTATACGGATTATATACGCGGAGAGGCGGAGGGACTGGGAAAGGACGGCGTGATCGAAAAGATCCTTTCCTATGACGAGATCTTTACCGAAAAACAGAAAAAGAAATATCTGAAGCAACTGTGCAAAAAAAAGCTTGATGAGCTTACGGATCTGTGGATCGAAAAGGAATATCAGAAGATCCATCCGCATGGGATATGATTTTTCTTGACAAATACCGCATAATGATGGTAAACTGCTACAGTATGCCGCACGGAGAGGTATAAGCCGCGCATCAGCGCGCACCACAGTCCGGCGAGATTTGTGATAAGGAGGTGCAGACCATGTACGCGATTATTGCAACCGGTGGAAAACAGTATAAGGTTTCCGAGGGCGATATCATCAAAGTTGAGAAGATCGCCGGTGAAGCCGGAGATACTGTGACATTTGACAATGTGCTGGCCGTGTCCGACGGTTCTCTGAAAGTCGGAAAAGATGCGGCTTCGGCAAGCGTGTCCGGTAAGGTAATGCAGCAGGGCAGAGGCCGCAAGGTCATCGTCTACAAGTACAAGCCCAAGAGCGGTTACCACAAGAAGAACGGTCATCGCCAGGCGTTTACGCAGGTCAAGATCGAGTCGATCAAGGCGTAATGATCCGCTTCATCGTCCGAAAGAAGAATGACGGTGCTTATGCGGGCCTTTCGGTGGAAGGTCATGCAAAATACGGCAGCTACGGAAAAGATATCGTATGCGCCGCGGTTTCGGTCCTGACACTGAATACGGTCAATTCCATCGAGGCACTGACGGAAAATGTCATGAGTGTCCGGGAAGGCGGAAAGGGCGGTGCCCTGGAAGTGGATTTTCCCGAAGGCCTTGACGAAAAAGGAAAGCTTCTGATGGATGCGCTCGTGATGGGCATCAGGGACGTTGAGCAGCAATACGGCTCCGGCTATGTGAATGTTTCGGAGTCGGTGAGTGACGGAAAGTAAGGAAAGAGGTGATTAAAATGCTGAAATTGGATCTTCAGTTTTTTGCTCATAAAAAGGGTGTGGGTTCCACAAAGAACGGACGTGATTCGGAATCCAAGCGTCTGGGCGCGAAGAGGGCTGACGGTCAGTTCGTAAAGGCCGGCAATATCCTTTATCGCCAGCGCGGTACCAAGATCCATCCGGGTCTGAATGTGGGCCGCGGCGGAGACGATACACTTTTCGCCATGGCGGATGGTGTACTCCGTTTTGAGAGACTGGGACGCGACCGGAAGCAGGCCAGCGTTTATCCGGTAGAACAGTAATTATCGAGCAGATTTAAAAGCCCCGGCCTGCAACGGTTCGGGGCTTTTTTTGGGAGTAAGGAAGATGTTTGCAGACAGAGCCAGGATCATATTGATCAGCGGAAAGGGAGGAGACGGACATGTGTCCTTCCGGCGGGAAAAGTATGTCCCGGACGGCGGCCCGGACGGAGGTGACGGCGGACGGGGCGGCGACGTGATCCTTCAGGTGGATCCGGGAAAGAATACGCTGATCGACTACCGACATAAGCGCAAATTTGCGGCCACGCCGGGACAGGAAGGCGGAAAAAAGAACTGCCGGGGCAAAGACGGTGAGGATCTGATCCTTAAAGTGCCGAAAGGGACCGTGGTAAGGGATGCCGAGAGCGGCAAAGTGATCGTGGACATGTCCGGAAACTGTACGGAGTACCGTATCCTGTCCGGCGGACGGGGCGGCCTCGGAAACCAGCATTACGCCACTTCCACGATGCAGGCGCCGAAATATGCCCAGCCCGGGCAGCCGGCCAAGGAGGCTGAGGTGATCCTGGAGCTGAAGATGATCGCGGATGTGGGCCTTGTGGGTTATCCCAGCGTGGGGAAATCCACCTTTCTGCGCAGTGTGACCAATGCAAAGCCGGAGGTGGCGGATTACCATTTTACCACCCTTACGCCGCATTTGGGCGTGGTGGATATGGGCGACGGAAACAGCTTCGTGATGGCGGATATCCCGGGACTGATCGAGGGAGCGGCGGACGGCGCCGGCCTGGGACTGGAGTTCCTGAGGCATATCGAGCGCAACAAGCTGCTGATCCATGTGCTGGATGCGGCATCCACCGAAGGGAGGGATCCGCTGGAGGATTACCGCCGTATCAATGAGGAACTTGCAAAATACGGGGAGAAGGTTTCGTCCATCCCGCAGATCGTGGCCGCCAACAAGATCGATCTTTTGCCGGAAGAGCCGGAGGCGGTGGATATTGATGAAGACGGGGAACTGATCTACGGTCCTGATCCCGTGGAGCGGATACGCGAGGCATTAAAGGATGAGGGCGTGGAGGTTTATGCGGTGAGTGCGGCCACCGGTCAGGGGATGCGTGAGCTGATGGGCGTTGTGTGGCAGAAGCTGCAGGAATTTCCGCAGGAGGATACGGTCTTTGAATCGGAATACGATCCGGATACGGCGCTTCGCTTTTCCAACGATCCCTTTACGGTTAGCTATGACGAAAAGGCAGGCGAATATGTGCTGGAGGGACCGCGGATCGAAAAGATGCTCGGTTATACCAATCTGGATTCCGAAAAGGGCTTTCTGTTCTTCCAGGGTTTCCTTAAGGATACCGGGATACTGGAACAGCTGGAAGAGCTGGGGATACAGGACGGAGATACCGTGAGGATGTACGGTTTTTCCTTTGATTATTATAAATAAAGCTGTTGCGGGAGGAAAGTGCTTCCGCAGCTTTGCATCGTAATACAAGAGGTGAACAACATGAAACTGACAAGCAAACAGAGGGCGTATCTGCGCAGCCTGGCGGCGAAGGAGACGGCGCTTTTCCAGATCGGAAAGAACAATCTCACGCCGGAAGTGGTTCAAAGCGTGGAGGAGGCTTTCAACAACAGGGAATTGATCAAGCTTTCCGTGCTGAAAAATGCGGTGGATGATCCGATGGAGATGGCGGAAGCCCTGGCCGGCAGGACGAATTCCACCCTGGTGGAGATCATCGGACACAAGATCGTGCTCTACCGCTCTTTTAAGGATGAGCCGGTGATCGTGCTGCCGAAGTGAATGTACACTTCCGCACTGTAGATTTACATAAGTTTATTATGTTAATGCCAGGGTCCAAAGCTCATGAGACGAACATGCTTGCGACCTTAACATCAATATTTTATTGAAGGAAGATCATGCGTTTATGCAGCGACAGATATACAGATGAAGAGGCACGCAAAAAGCTGAGCCATAAACTGGAGCTGCGCCGTTACGAGCACTCTCTGGGAGTGGCTTATACGGCCTGCAGTCTTTTTATGGCCCACGGCCACGATACGCCCGAGGAGCTGTCGAGGGCTTATACGGCAGGGCTTCTGCATGACTGCGCCAAATGCCTGACGGATGAGGAAAGGGACAAGTACATCCGGCGTTACGGCGTGGAGCTGAGCCGGACAGAAAAGGAAAATCCATATCTGATCCACGCGAAGCTCGGCGCCGTGCTGGCAAAGGAAAAATACGGTGTGACGGATCCGGAGATCTTAAGCAGCATACGCTGGCATACCACGGGCTGCGCGGATATGACGTTCCTGGAAGCCGTGATCTTTTCGGCGGATTTTATCGAGCCGAACCGTAAGCCGCTCATCATCCTCCCGGAGGTGCGCACGCTGATCTATACGGATCTGGACCGGGCAGTGTGCCGAATACTGGAGCAGACCATCGTGCACCTGAACAATAAGGGCATGGCGATCGAGGAGCATACGCTGGAAGCGTGCGACTTCTATAAAAAGAAGATAATGCGACGGAGAAAGCAGGATTGACGGTCAGAAAAAAAGATAAAAAATCGATGCTGGTCACGCTGGTATCGCTGCTGGCGATCATATTATGCGGAGGACTTATCATTGCAATTGACAGTCCGGGCCTCAGTGTAAAAAAGAAGCTGTCCTTCGGGGAACAGTATCTGGAGGAAGCGGACTATGAGCATGCGCTCGCAAACTTTCAGGAGGTGCTCGGACGCGATCCCGAAAATGCGGATGCATACCTTGGCGCCGCGAAGGCCTATGAGGGGATGGGGAAGCGCAGTGAAGCATACGAGATACTGGATAAAGGATATGACGCGGTACGGGATGAGCGCCTGAGCGCGCTGAAAAAGGAAATCGAGCGCCGCGGGAACGATATTGCGGACGACGTTAAAGAGTGAGATAAGGAGGATCATTATGGATTCCAAAGAAATGGCGAAAAAGATCATAGCGGCCATGGAAGATAAAAAAGCCGTGGATATCCGCGTGCTGGATATCGGGGAGATCTCGAGTCTCGGCGATTATTTCATCATCGCCAGCGGGAACAATCAGAACCAGGTACAGGCCATCGCCGATGAGGTTGACGAGCGTCTGGGACGGGAAGGTGTGAACCCCCGCCAGGTGGAGGGCTATCCCAACGCAAACTGGGTATTGATGGATTACGGCGATGTGATCGTGCATGTCTTCGATGCGGAAAACCGTCTGTATTATGATCTCGAAAGGATCTGGAAGGACGGGAAGAGCATCGATCCGCAGGAACTGAAATAAGTGATTGTATTTTCTTTTTTTCTGTGCAATAATTCTTCTGTTTAAATGTATCCAGGGGTTCGACCGGACATATTCCAGACAGAAAGAAGGGTACGACTATGAAAAGAACGATCAAAGCCAAACTGACAACGGCTGTGATCCTCATCGTGGTGGTGGCTATGCTGCTTTCCATGGGGATCGTGGTGGGGATGTCCAGCAGGACGCTCACAGAACATCTGACGGGCGAGCTTCAGCTCAATGCCGACAAATACGCCAATTCCATCAACAGCTGGATAGAAAGGGAAAAAGGCCTGAACATTGCCGGAGCTGCGGCACTGAAGGCTCTGCCGGCCGGATCCTATGACCGGGAACATATCCAGCAGATCGTGAGCAGCGAATCTGAGGGACGTTCGGAGCTTCTGAACCTGTACTACGGTACGGAGGAAAAAGAGTTTATACAGACAGATCCCGCGGCGGAAACGCCGGAAGGTTATGATCCCACGGCCAGAGGCTGGTATAAGGCGGCAAAGGAAGCAAAGACCACCATCGTGACGGATCCTTATATGGATGTGCTGATCGGCGGGATGTGTATTACGATCGCTTCGCCGGTATACCGGGACGGGCAGCTGGCCGGCGTATTGGGAGCAGACTTTACGCTGGACTATATCTCCGGCGTGGTCAACGGCATTCCTTATGAAGACGGGGAGTATGGTTTCCTGATCGATGCTTCCCGCAATTATATCATGCACGAAAACAAAGCGTTCCTTCCGGGAGAAGATACGGCTACTTCGGTCATGAGCGTGATGGGCGGCATCAGCAGCATCGTAAGCACGCCCGGTAAAGAGTGTGTGCTGGAAAAGGATTACGACGGCTCAAAGAAGTATTTTGTCACGGCAACGGTGGAAAGCTGTGACTGGCAGCTGGGCCTGGCGCTGCCGAAGGGAAATATCAGCGGGAACATCACAAGACTGATCCTGATCGCCCTGCTGATCCTTGTACTTTCCATAGCGGCGGTCATCCTGATCATGACGGGACTGATCCGCCAGCAGCTCGCGCCGATGGAAAAGATGAAGAGCTTTATCAGCGAAAAGATCATCGGCAGCGACAGGGTAAAGAATACGGATTCGGAAGTGGAACAGATCGCGTACCTCCTTTCGGAACTGGAAACGCGTTTCATTGACGCGATCCGCAGGACGCAGCAGGAATCCCAGACCATCCGGGACAGGATGGAAAGTGCTTCCGACAAGATAGACGGCATCAATGTGAGTATCGGTGAGATCAACGGGGCGATGCAGCGTACGGAGCGCGGTATCGAAAGCCAGACGGCGAGCATCCAGAGCATTGAATCCGTATGCGTCAATGTGACGGGAGCGGCAGACGGCTTTACCACCGATACCCGGAAGATGAACGAGAAGACCGGCGAGATCATCAAGCGGGTCAAGGCCATGGTCCCCGAGATCCTGGCCAACAAGAAGCATGCGGTGGAAATGACGAACCGTACCAGAAAAGAGCTGGAAGAAGCGCTGAAGGGTGTACAGGTGATCGAACAGATCGTGGATGTGGCCAGTGCCATCCAGGGGATCGCCAGCCAGACCAACCTGCTCGCGCTGAACGCTTCGATCGAAGCGGCAAGAGCCGGTGAGGCCGGCCGCGGCTTTGCGGTGGTCGCAGACGAGATCAACAGCTTAAGTACCACGACGGGCAGCGAGATCGACAAGGTCAACCGCCTGACCGGAGAGGTTACGACCAATATCAACGAACTCTCTAAGGTGAGCGAACGGATCATACACTTCCTGACGGAAAGTGTCCTTGCGGATTATGATAATCTGGAAAAGCTGGCCAACAGCTACATGGAGGATGCCAATTACTACAGCGAGCTGAGCCATGAGCTCGGAACGGGGGCCGAACAGGTGAGCGTATCCGTGGCCGATATCAGCCGTGCGATCGAAGATATCAGCAGCTCCCAGAAAGAGCTGGGAGATGCGGTACATGATATCTCCGACAGCATGCAGTCTATCACCTCAGCCAGTGAGAATGTTTCCCATGAGACAAAGGACGTGATGGACAGCATCGATAAGCTTCAGGATACAACGGGAAGCTTTAATATCTGAAAAGCGGGGCCCGGGGGCTGAGATCCGATACGGGATCCCCGGGAAAGATCACGGTATGTGATATATGAAAAAGCAGACGGTCTTCCGTCTGCTTTTTTTCGGAATATTGTTCTGTGATGTGCGAAAAGCCTGCTGATCAGAATACCGGCTTGCAGCCACGAAGCAGGAGCGCAGCCCGGGGCTGAACAGTAAGCATCCGGCATCAAAACATCAGTGATACAGGCGGAACACCCCGAACACCTTTCCGAGTATCGTGCACTCCTGCACAATGATGGGCTCCATCTCGTCGTTTTCCGGCTGCAGCCGGATGTGATCCTTTTCCTGATAAAAAGTCTTGACCGTGGCGGAATCGTCGATCAGTGCCACGACCATATCGCCGTTCCGGGCGGTATTGCAGCTTTCAACAAAGATCATGTCACCGGAATGGATGCCGGCGTTGATCATCGAATCGCCCTTGACACGCAGAGCGAAGCAGGGAGCGTTCGGGACCATGTCCATGGGCAGGGGAAAATAGCTGTCGATATTTTCGTTGGCCAGGATGGGCTCGCCTGCGGCGACGCGGCCTACCAGAGGAATGCTGGTCATCTCCTGGCGCACCGTCTGGAAACCTTCGTCCATGATCTCGATGGCGCGCGGTTTGGTCGGGTCACGGCGGATATAACCGCCCCGCTCCAGGGTAGATAGATGCGCGTGCACCGAAGAGGTGGATTTCAAACCTACGGCTTCGCAGATGTCGCGTACCGTGGGAGGATAGCCCTTGGAAAGCGTAACGTCTTTGATGTACTCCAGGATCTGCTGCTGTTTCGCGGACAATCGGATCTCGCCCATACTGTTCTTACCTCCTTGAAAGGATCTCTTCTTAAATGTAACTCCATGACCGTCTGTTTTCGCGGCCGCAGCCCGCGGAAAGCAAACGTCTGTTCTTATCTATATTAACATAAGTATTTTCAAAAAGCAAACATATTTTCGGAACGGATTTTCGGAACAAATGTTCGAGAAAAGTATTGACAAACGAACAGATGTTCTGTATAATCCAAGATACAAACGGACGTTCGATATGGCGCGGATGCACCGCCGGAAGAGAAACGGGAAAGATCCGGAGCGGATCATACGGAAAAGGGCGCCGGAAGATATTGTTCGAGGAGGGATGATCATGACGGGAAGAAGCAGGATTTATGGCAGACAGGATATCTGCGGAAGGCAGGTAGCATACGGAAGGAGCGGATCCGGTTACGGATACGGAAAAGCCCGCCGTGCGTCCCGCAGGCGTCATTCAAAGAACATGTTCCGCCTCGGAACCCTGCTCGTTATGATGCTTCTTTCCCTGGGGCTGGCATTGCTGCCGGACAGGGAAGCGGATGCACAGGCCGAGGACGCCCTTGTATATTACAAGTATTATACCAATGTAAAGATCGGCGTTGGCGACAGCCTCTGGGGCTATGCGGAGCAGTACCGCAGTCCGGAAGGCATGAGCCATGAGGACTATATCCGGGAGGTGCAGTCCATCAATCACCTTGCAGACGATGATCTTGTCGCCGGACGAAGTATCATACTTCCCTACTATTCGACGGAATATGTATGCACACAGTAAGGAAAGCTCCCTGCGATCCCCGTTGATCACTGCAGTTTGCAGAAAAAGCTCCCGGCGATCGCCTTCGACCGCTGAAAAGGAGCCGCAACAGAATGCTCCCCCGAAATACCAATGATGATAGATGCAGAAGCGCCGCAGGATCATGCCACCTGCGGCGTTTCCGCGTGAGGGAGGGCGAGACCTGGCTTATCGTTACCGTTCAGTGGACAGCCAGCCACTGAACAGTAACTTGCTTTGCCGATATGGGCGGCAAGCCTGCTGATCAGAGTCCCGGCCCGCAGGCACGCAGCAGTTGCGTGGCACGGTTCCGGACAGCAGCATCCGGGCTGTGTTTTCTATTGTGTGTGTATAAAAGCTGTGCTATAATCAGAAAACATGAAAGGGACAACAAGGCAGGACAAGATACATAAGAATTATAAGCGTACATGATAAAACGCGTGGGGAGTCTGTCTTTCCTGTGTTTTTTTATTTTTTTATTCAAGGAGGCAAAAGAATGAAGGCAAAAAAGGTTTTGTCGATGGCGCTGGCCGTGATGCTGGAGCTTTCGAGTATTGCGGGAACCGGGTTCAGTGTGGTTGCAGCGCCTGCAGAAGAAGCGGAGCCTGTGATCGCAGCAGAGGCGGAAGAAGCGGAGCCTGTGATCGCAGCAGAGGCAGAAGAAGCGGATGAAGAAGCTGTGGAAGAGAGTGCATCCGCTGCGGATGAAGAAGCAGCTTCCTGCGTGGAACAGGCGGAAGCGTCCGAAGGCGAAGAGCAGGATACGGACGTTGAAGAAGCAGTCGGTGAAGGCGGGACAACTGCGGACGGCTTTACTTATGAGGAGATCAGTAAGGGTTACCGGATCACTGGGTATACCGGATCATCCTTAAACTTAAATATTCCGGATAAGATCGGTGATACCTATGTCGCAGAGATCGGTGAGAGGGCTTTTGCGGAAATGAAGATCAGCTCAGTCACGATCCCGGAGCATATTTCAACAATCGGAAAGGGTGCATTCGCGGATTGTAACTGTCTTACGAATGTAACGATCAATTCAAGACTGCTGGCGGATACTTATTCCAGGTCATCCGATAATAAGGGCAGTGTGTTTTATAATGCCGGATCCCAGGACGGAATGACGGTTACCTTTGGTGAAGGGGTGGAATATATCCCGGCTCATCTTTTCCGCACTTATGCAGATGAAAGCTCTGCGGTATACTGCCGCATCAGCAAGGTCGTGATCGCAGACAGCGTTACTGAGATCGGTGTAAGTGCTTTTGATAAGTGTTTTAAACTGGCAGAGTTAGAGGGGGCAGCCGGTGTTGAAAGGATCGATAATTATGCTTTTTCCTGCACCGCTTTTGTCAGCCTGCCGGATTTCCCTTCGGTAACGGAGATCGGCGAGGGGGCATTTGGCTGGGGAGCGAAGCTTAAGACAGCGGTCCTGGGGGCCAAAACAAAAAAAATCGGCGATAGTGCATTTACAGAAAACAGTAAGCTTGAAAAAGTCGTATTACCGGCATCGCTGACTTCACTTGGAAAAAGTGTATTCAAGGATGATATCAGTCTCAGCGAGCTGACCATCAATTCGAAGCTGCTGGCGGATCCTTATAGCAGATCGTATGATTCTGCAGCCTGTCCCTTTTATAACGCCGGCTCGCTGGATGGTATGACGGTCACCTTCGGCGCCGGTGTGGAATATATCCCGGCGCATCTTTTCCATACCTATGAAGATGAGAGTGCAGCCGTTTTCTGCAAGCTTAATAAGGTCGTGATCGCAGACAGTGTTACCGTGATCGGGACCAGTGCTTTTGATAAATGCTATAAGCTGGCAGCATTAGAGGGAGCAGAAGGTGTTGAAACGATAAATGATTATGCTTTTTCCAGCACTGCTTTTGTCAGCCTGCCGGATTTCCCTTCGGTAACGGGAATCGGCGTGGGCGCTTTTGGCTGGGGGGCAAAGCTCAAAACCGCAGTCCTGGGGGCGAAAACGAAAACCATCGGCGATAATGCCTTCACAGCAAATAATAAACTTGAAAAAGTCGTATTACCGGCATCGCTGACTTCACTTGGAAAAAGTGTATTCAAGGATGATATCAGTCTCAGCGAGGTGACCATCAATTCGAAGCTACTGGCGGATTCTTATAGCAGATCGTATGATTCTGCAGCCTGTCCCTTTTATAATGCCGGTTCGCTGGATGGTATGACGGTCACCTTCGGCGCCGGTGTGGAATATATCCCGGCGCATCTTTTCCATACCTATGAAGATGAGAGTGCGGCCGTTTTCTGCAGGGTCAGTAAGGTCGTGATCGCAGACAGCGTAAAAAAGATCGGAACCAGTGCTTTTGATAAGTGCTATAAGCTTTCGGAATTGGAAGGCGCGGCCGGAGTCACCGAAATCTGCAATTATGCTTTTTCTGTCTGTGCTTTCAGGGAATTGCCGGATTTCCCTTCGGTAACGGACATCGATGAAGGCGCTTTCAGCTGGAACGGTGATATGAAGACGGCCGTAGTAAGCGGAAAAACACAGAACATTGGTTCATATGTATTTTACGGAAATAAAAAACTTGAAAAAGTTGTGCTGCCCCTGTCGCTGACCTCCCTGGGAAAGAGCGTATTCCGTGATGACATCGCTCTTAAGGAAGTGGTCATAAACTCAAAGCTTATAAAGGATCCTTATACCAACCGGTACAGTTCGGAGGATAGTGTGTTTCATAACGCCGGTGCTACCGAAGGTTTCAGTGTCGTATTCGGAAGCAGTGTAGAGGCTGTCCCGGCTTATCTCTTCGGGACTTATGAGGATGAAAGCCAGGCGGTATACGCAAAAGTAAAGAGTGTGGAGATCAACTCATCCTTAACAATTCTGGGAGATTGTGCTTTCGGAAACTGCTATATGCTTGATACGATCCATTTCTACGGTAATGCACCCAAAACGATCGGGGAGAATGCCTTCTACAGCGTTGAGGCCAAGGCCTATTATCCCTCCAATGATAAGAGCTGGACGGATAAGGTAAGGCAGGATTACGGCGGAACCATTACCTGGGTCAAAGAAAACGGAAGCAATGTGGCTGTAAGCGGTGTTACCCTGAATAAGAGCAGCTTTGAACTTGGAGTCGGAAAGAGCGCTACACTCAGGGCAACGGTTACCCCTGCGAACGCGGCCAACCCGGATGTCAGCTGGAGCAGCAGCGACACGTCCGTTGCCACCGTGGATAACAACGGAAAGGTTACAGGCGTGGCTTTCGGTGAGGCGGTCATCACCGTTACTACCGTAGATGGCGGAAAGACAGCAAGCGCGACCTGTAAGGTCGTGGAAGATCCTTCCGGCTCTGATGATGAGATAACACTGAAAGGAAAGAAGAACGCAGAGATCACCGTATCCATCAGCTTTGAAACAAACGGCGCCGATGAGGTGGACAGCTATTACAGCATTTCCAAAAGCGGCAAGAAGGCTGTACTTTACAAGAAGATGCACAAGAAGGGCTATACCTTCAAGGGCTGGTATCTGAACGGAAAGAAGGTATCAAGTCTTACTGCAAAGACCCTGCAGAAGAATCCGGACGGCATCACCCTGGAGGCAAGGTTCAAGCCCATTACCTATAGCATCAAGTACAAGGTGAGCAAGCCGGCCAGGAAGGTTAAGGTAAAAGGTAAGATAAAGCTTAGCCGGGATGAGAAGAAGATCGGCTACGAAGGCGGCGAGCTTACGGCCAAGGGTACGGAGCTCAGCGCCAACGGATATGTGCTTAAGGGCTGGACAAACGTTAAAGGCGGCACGGAAGTCGTGATCGGCATCGGCGAGACCCTGCCCCTCAGCGAGCTGGTCCCCGACAGCGGAAAGAAGATCACCCTGTATTCCATCTGGGAAGCGGTGGAATAAAAGAAAAAGCAGATAAGATGTAAACGGAAATAGCCGTATCCCGCTTTGGGAGCGGCTATTTTTCTGTTCCTCTCAGAATGCTTTTTTCAGCGTTTCCAAAAGAAAGGTCTGTTGTTTTGGCTGTATCCATAAAAAAAATCCTGCGTCTTTTGCTTTTCTGCACATTCTGACGAAAAACTTCTTGTAATGCCTTGCGTGTTTTGGTAAAATACCATTAAATGCGGCGTTCTTTCCGAAATGCTTTTGTATAATTTTACAAGAACGGCGCAGAATAAAAAAACGGAGGAATGCGTCAATGAATGTCTACACTACCGACAAGATCAGAAACGTTGTATTACTGGGCCACAGCGGAGCCGGAAAAACGGCGCTGGCGGAGAGCATGGCATATCTGGCCGGACTGAGCTCCAGGATGGGAAGGACCGAGGACAAGAACACGATCTCGGATTACGGGAAGGAAGAGCAGAAAAGGCAGATCAGCATCTCTACTTCAGTGATCCCGATGGAGTGGGAAGGATGCAAGATCAATCTTCTGGATGCACCCGGAATGTTCGATTTTGTAGGTGAGGCAGAGGAAGCGGCATCCGCAGCGGATGCGGCGATCATTGTCGTAAGCGGCAAGGCCGGCGTGGAAGTGGGAACCGAGCGCGCCTGGGATCTTTGCGATAAATTCAAGCTGCCGCGCATGTTCTACGTGACGGATATGGATGTGGATAACGCCTCCTTCCGTAAGGTCGTGGATGCGCTGATCGAAAAATACGGAAAGAAGATCGCACCCCTGCACTTCCCGATCCGAGAGAATGAGAAATTCGTGGGCTATGTCAACGTCATCAGCCAGAAGGCCCAGAAGTGGCAGGGCAAGGAAGTGGCGGACATGGAGATGCCCGATTACAGTAAGGAATATCTCGATACTTATCATGATTCGCTTATGGAAGCGGTCGCCGAGACCAGCGAGGACATGATGGACCGCTATTTCAACGGCGAAAGCTTTTCGGAGGATGAGGTGCGTGCGGCGCTGCGTATCTCCGTGAACACCTGCGATATCGTTCCGATTTCTATGGGCTCCAACATCCTCTGCCAGGGCACCTACGCTCTGATGGATGATATCGTGAAGCTTCTGCCCAGCCCGCAGAACAAGAAGGTTGCGGGTATCTCCCTGAAGAATAACGAGATCTTCCAGGCGGACTACGATTTCTCCAAGGCAAAGAGCGCCTATATCTGGAAGACCATCGTGGATCCGTTCATCGGCAAGTATTCGCTAATCAAGGTGATGAGCGGCGTTTTCAAGCCGGATGACATGATCTACAACAAAGACAAGGACGTGGAGGAAAAGATCTCCAAGATCTATATCCTGACCGGTTCCAAGGCAACGGAAGTGAAGGAGCTGCACGCCGGCGATATCGGCGCCCTTGCAAAGCTTACGGCGGCCCGTACCGGCAATACCCTGTCCACCAAGGCCAATATCATCGAATTCGGTAAGGTTGAGCTCAGCAAGCCTTATACCTATATGCGCTACAAGGCAAAGAACAAGGCCGATATCGACAAGCTTTCCCAGGCTCTGCAGAAGATGGGCCATGAGGACCAGACCCTGAAGGTCGTGAACGACGGCGAGAACCGCCAGACCCTTCTCTACGGCATGGGCGATCAGCATCTGGATGTGATCGCATCCCGCCTGAAGGATGAGTACAAGGTAGAGATCGAACTGGTACCGCCCAAGATCGCTTACCGTGAGACCATCAAGAAAAAGAGCGACGTGGAATACAAGTATAAGAAGCAGTCCGGCGGTCACGGCCAGTACGGTCATGTCAAGATGCGCTTCGAGCCCAGCGGCGATCTGGAAAGCGCTTACGTATTTGAACAGGAAGTGGTAGGCGGCGCCGTGCCGAAGAACTACTTCCCGGCAGTGGAAAAAGGTATGCAGGAATCCGTTCTCCGCGGGCCTCTTGCCGCATATCCCGTGGTAGGCGTAAAGGGTATCCTCTATGATGGTTCCTATCACCCCGTGGACTCTTCGGAAATGGCGTTCAAGATGGCTACGATCCAGGCCTTCAAGAAAGGCTTTATGGAAGCCGGCCCTGTGCTCCTGGAGCCGATCGCTTCGCTGAAGGTGACCGTGCCCGATCAGTATACCGGTGATGTGATGGGCGATCTGAACAAGCGCCGCGCAAGAGTGCTGGGCATGAATCCCGTAGGCGGCGGAAAGCAGACCGTCGAGGCCGAGATCCCCATGAGCTGCCTGTACGGATACAATACGGATCTTCGTTCCATGACCGGCGGCCGTGGTGACTATTGCTATGAGTTTGTACGCTATGAGCAGGCTCCCAGCGATGTACAGGAGAAGGAAGTGGCTGCGAGAGCCGAGGCTGTGGCAGAGAGCAATAAGGAAGACTGAGTAGTGAGCGCGCCTTCATTTACACGGACACAGCTTGAGGACCTGATGCGCGCGGTGACACCGTTGTATGATTTTGTACGGCTTGTAGATCCGGGTGAATGCAGGGTGCTGAAGTCGGAAGGCGGGGAGCGTCAGAAAATGAGCAAACCCGCCAAAGCCGACGGACGTTGTTATGATATGTGGGGACAGGGAGACCGCTGCTGGAACTGCTCCAGTTACCGGGCAGTGGTTTCCGGCCGTCTGCAGGAAAAAGTGGAAAGTCTGGACGGAAATGCATGCCGTGTTATTTCCGTACCCATCATGCAGCAGGATGAAGCGGGAGAGCTTCATGCCTGCTGTCTTGAATTTGTGCGCCTTCTGGAACAGAGCATCATCCCCGGGGAAGAGCCGGAGGAAGAGGAGGCGGACGGCTGCGCGTATGATGAAAAATGTACGGACAGGGACAAATCGCTGCAGATCATCATGGAAGCGCTGGGGCGTCATTCCTCAAGCGCGATCGTATGTATGGATACCGGCGGAAACTGCATCTACGCCAATGAGGCGGCGTTCCGTATGTTCCGGATCCGCAATGAGCTGAAGGACCTGAAAAGCTTCCTCGACGGCTGGCTGGAACGGGATGCGCGGGAGAGCGGCGGACGCCGCTGGATACAGAGTTATGAACAGGGACGCGGCAGACGCTGTATCGATGTCGAGTATTTTCAGATAAATGCTTCCGGGGATGAGCCCCTGGGAAGCTATTATTCCTTTACGGATGTGACGAAGCTGACGGACGGAGACGAGCAGACCGGCATGCTCCGGGTGCTCGATCCGCTGACGGGACTTTATGACTGGGAAGGTTTCCGGGAAAAAGCACGGAAGTATCTTTCGCAGCATGAGGGAGAGGCTTTCCTGCTGATCCGTGTCAATATCAAGGATTTTAAACTGGTGAACCAGCTGTTCGGGAGAAAGCGGGGCGACGATACCCTCCGGGCCGTGGCATATATGTGCCGGGATCTGGCCGTCGGCGGGGATGTATACGGCCGCATCATCAACGACAGTTTCGCGATCCTGACTCTGGCGGAACATTTTGACGAAAAGCGTTATCGGACACGTGCTCTTCAGGTGGTGGAGCAGTTCGGAAATCCGATCTACAAGCTGCACCTTCAGTTCGGGATCTACCGGCTGAAAAAGAATCAGGAAGATATCGCGATCATGTGCGACCGGGCCATGATGGCGATCAAATCCATAAAAGACGATCATGTGCTGAGCTTTGCGGAGTATACGAACGACATGATCGTCAATGCGCTGTATGAGAGCGAAGTGGTATCAAGCTTTGAAGAAGCCCTGAAGAATGGGCAGGTTCATATCTACCTGCAGCCGCAGAACAGTCATGATGGACGGCTCATCGCGGCGGAGGCGCTGGCGCGCTGGATCCATCCGGAACAGGGCGTGATCCCGCCGGACCGTTTTATTCCCGTGCTGGAACGGGCGGGGATGATCCATGAGCTGGACCGCTATATCTGGGAGAAAGCCGTCAGGCAGCTCCGTGACTGGAAAGGGACGAAGAAGGAAAACGTGCGGATATCGGTCAATATCTCGCCGCGTGATATCGCGAAGATGGATCTGGAAAGCGTATTTCTCGAGCTGGTGAATAAATACGGAGTGGAACCTTCAAAGCTCAATCTCGAGATCACCGAAACGGCGGTCATGGCCGATCCGCAGGCCTGCATCGATCTGGTGCAGCGTCTTCAGAAGGCGGGCTTTGCCGTTGAGATCGACGATTTCGGCAGCTGCTATTCCTCGCTGAATCTTTTAAAAGACGTGCATGCGAATGTACTGAAGATCGACCGCATCTTCCTGGCGCGTACGGAGCAGGAAAAGCGTGCCGAGGTCATATTGACGCATATCATCAATATGGCCCGGGATCTGGATATGGGCGTGATCACGGAAGGAGTGGAGACCGAGCGGCAGCTTGATATGCTGCATAAGCTGGGCTGCGATATGTTCCAGGGCTTTCTTTTCTCCAAACCGATCCCCGTGAACGAGTTTGAAAAGAAATACTTTAATGCTCGTATCAAAAGCTCTTGAGACAAATCATAAAGAAAAAAACAATTGTCATTAACATCATGCTTTTTGAAGCAATAAAAAGGGGAAACGTACATGGCGGAGCAGGATAAAAGGGAGGGAAGCCTTCCGGAGCCGGACGGCCTGAGCGAAGAGCAGCGGCAGCTCATGAAGCAGAGTACGATCATGGGTGTCTATGCCGGGCCGACGATGATGGCAGCCTATGCGGGGCCTATGCCGAACGGTGGCGCCGCCGTGCCTGCCTGTGCGGGACCGCAGCCGGACGATGCTGCGAGTTCTCAGTCTGTTATGATGGATCAGGGAGGCGTGAGGCCGGATCTGGAAGCAGATGCCCGGATGGGGATGGCCTATGCGGGGCCTGTGCCGCCGGTTTCGGAGATGATGACGGTTTATGCCGGACCGGTGCCGCCGATGGCGGTGCAGCAGCTGCGGAACGCCTCGGAAATGCAGATGGTCTATGCCGGACCGCAGCAGATGCCAATAATGATGATGGCTTATGCGGGACCGAAACAGCCGAGCGGCGGGATGATCGGCATGATGGACCAGATGCGGCAGCAAATGAAAAAGCCTTCCGAAGAGGAAGGAGCTTACCGTTTCTGCCCGGAATGCGGGACGCAGAGCTTCAGCGGAAATTACTGCTGCGAATGCGGAGCGCCTCTGAGGGATCAGCCTTTTTACCGGAAATGTAAAAGCTGCGGGGCGCAGCTTCCCTGTACGCAGAAATTCTGTCATGAATGCGGGACGCCGGTGAAGGAAGAAGAGAGATCGTGGAAATGTCCTACCTGCGGATCGGAGGTCGCTCCGAAGCAGAAATTCTGCCCGGAATGCGGCGCAAAGGTGACGGTACAGGTATGAGCGTTTTTGGACTGAAGCCGGAGAACTGCGTATGGGAGCTTACGCTGGCCTGCTGTTTCTCCTGTAAATACTGTGGTTCCGGAGGAGGAAAGGCAAGGCCGGGAGAGCTTACGACGGAAGAATGCCTGAAAGTGGCGGATGAACTGGCAGAGCTGGGCTGCAGGCGGATATCGATGATCGGAGGCGAGGTGTTCCTGCATCCCGGCTGGAAAGAGATCATTACGCGTCTGGTACGGCACGGGATCGCGGTATGCGTCATCAGCAACGGCTATATGATCGACTCTGCCCTCGCGCGTGTACTGAAAGAACTGGATATCGAGTCTGTGGCGCTCTCCATTGACGGCCCGCGGGAGGTTCATGACCGTTACCGTCAGGAGGGCAGTTTTATGCGTGCAAGACGTGCACTCGGCGTACTCTGCGATGCGGGGGTGCCGGTATCGGTGATCAGCACGCTCAATCATGAGAATACGCCCCTTCTGGAAGAGCTTTACCGTTTCCTGCTGGATTATCCCATTTTTGCATGGCAGCTGCAGGCATGCCTGCCCATGGGAAATGCAGCGGAGGGAGCGGTGGATTTTCATTTTGACCATGCGGAAGCGATCCGATTCGTGGAAGAGCATGCGGAGGCACCCTTTGCTGTGGGGATCGCCGACAATATCGGCTATTTTACGCCGCAAGAAGGAGCGCTGCGCGGAAACCGCAGCGGTCTGGCCTGCTTTAAGGGCTGCCAGGCAGGACTGAGCGTCGTTGCGCTTGACAGCATCGGAAATGTGCGTGGCTGCGAATCGCTATACGATCAGCGATTTATTGAAGGAAATGTGCGGGAGCGCAGCCTCCGGGAGATCTGGGAGGATCCGGAGTGCTTTGCCTATAACCGGAAATTCCGCACGGAGCTGCTTAAGGGAAAATGTGCGGGCTGCGCGGAAGCGGAGCGCTGCAGGGGCGGCTGCAGATCCTATTCCTATTTTGTAAAAGGGCATTTCTACGAGGCACCTTTCTGTATGCGGGGGCAGATCTCGTAAATATTTTGTTAAATGCTGAAAAAAACACTTGCGTTTTCTGCGAAAGCAGTGTATACTTGCATATGTTGTACGGCTCGTTGGTCAAGCGGTTAAGACGCCGCCCTCTCACGGCGGAAACAGCGGTTCGATTCCGCTACGAGCTGCGAAGATGAATACCCGAAACGCTTATAGATAAGAGTTTCGGGTTTTTTCTTTCGGAAAAACTGTGGTTAAAATGGTTCAGAATGGTTAAGAAGCCTTTGAAATCCGCATAAACAGGCGGTTCAGTTGAAAGCAGCATTGAATCCACAGCGTGTGAAAGTTTTTCTGTAAATGAGATATCCTAAGATAATTAACAAGCTGGATAATGGCAAAATCCATTGTTCAGCTTGTTTTGACTATACGTAATCCCGTTGTTTTTGTCACGAATTATGTTAGAATACATATTATATTGCAGGATAACGCACAACGGAAATAGGATATTACAAATATGAATATGAAAGGTGAGAAAAAGAATCATAGAACCAGACATTTTGGGATGATGCTTGTAATGGTATTTCTTTTGATCGTTGCATTTTCAGCAAGA
>JAEEGL014624834.1_pt1 | contig 20900 bp, 11 predicted proteins | sample 9134231 | NCBI WGS metagenome assembly JAEEGL01 (sample SAMN16246548, study PRJNA631951) | gut metagenome | biome: gut microbiome; feature: rumen; material: fiber-attached | host: Bos | place: Iran: Karaj | collected 2018-10
CTAAAGGTTTTATGGTGGGAACGAGAGTACATGGAGCTTCCTATCTTGATTTATCCGGTCTTATTATTCCCGATGATCTGCTTGAGAGTGACGAATTTACCGGATCATGCTATGATTTTGTTTCTTTTGAAGATATTGACCTGACAAATATTGTATTTCCCGATGGAATCCCCTTCAGACAAAATTATTATGAAGAGTCACCTTTTGAAGGATTTTTGAGCATTGGTATTGTGCAAGGCGAAAATCGCGGTTCGCTGAGATATGAAGGGCCACGCACAACATATGAGGAGCAGCATGAAAAGGACGAAGCGACTGTATTTTCAATATTGACAGAGGGTGATGCCGGAGAGATTAATGAAGATGGACATTTTGTGGAGTATTCCATATGGAGTGATGTGGAGGTTGATATAGGAAACTCTGTCCTTCCGAATCAGGACTATGCCGGTATTAAGCTGATGCCGGGCGCACATCTAAAGATCACGGGGACGCTTACCGTTACGGGAGGCAGGCCTGACTGGAGAGTTACCGAGTATGATCAGCTTGATATTACGGGGCTTACTATTATAAAAAGCCATCCTTCACCGGATGTGCTGAAGATACGTTTTGATCCGGAACAGGGACTTAATACCGCAAACTGCACTCCGAAAGCCGGATCAGGTACGTTAATGACTAACCTCGGAAGCGATTCTTATGATATAACCATTTGGTGATACAAGGGTCATAAGTCAAAAATGCGTGAGCTGCATGGCAGCGAAGCAATCCGTGGTATCAAAATATTTAGGTATAAAAAAGGAGAGAAAAATGGGACTTATAATAAGCACGGCTATGTGTATCGGACTATTGGTAATATTTAATGTCTGCGGTAAAAAGAATGGGCGGCTTCCGGCCAAGCCTATTATCCATCTGGTTTTACTTGGACTTGCTGCGGCTTCAGTAATCACTGTATTTGCCTTTGTTGCAACTGATTGGGATGTATGGCTTCTCTCCGGTGTTTTCGGTTTAAGCAGCTCAAACTTCTTTTACTTGTTTATAGATAATTTCATCCTGACTGCGCTTGTTGAAGAAGGTCTGAAGTATCTTGTTTTAAGGCTTTATCTGAGAAAGAAGGATTTCATTAAGAACACCTATCAGGGACTTGTTGCCGCTTCTGCCGTTGCAGCAGGTTTCGTAGCTGCTGAAAATGTTATCTATATTTTGGGTGAGTCCGGGCTTGTTTTACGACTGACATTCGGAATATTCGGTCATTTTGTATATGCTGTGTTTATGGGGGCCGATATAGTCAAGGCAAAGCTTACAGAGGATGCTTCAAAAAAGAGAATGCTGTATCTCAGGGCGCTGTTCTTACCGGTTCTTTTGCATGGTGTTTATGATTTTGTATTATCGGTACTTGAACTGGAATTTGATGCATTCCTTTACATTTTTGTGCTCTTGAATGCAATAGCGATATTTGTGTTCTTTTATATCATCGGTACGATCAAGAAAATACGTGCTGCAGTGCGTGAACTGAAAGCCATATCCGGACAAGCTGTGCCTGTGACTGAGAAAGCGGAGACAGAAAAAGTTGTAACTGAGAATATGGATACTGAGATAACAGAGGCTGAAATAGTGGAAACTACAGAAGCGGAAACCAAAGAAGGCTGAGGCTGAGAAAACGGAAGCCGGACAAACTGCACAATGAATGCACAAACATTACATTAAATGCGTAGAATTGAGGTTACGGATATTTTAGTATTTATACTAAAGTATCCGTAATTTTGGTATTAAGGAAAGGGGTAGAACAGTATGGGCAAAATGACAAGACCGGAAGTAAAAAAAATCGCTACGGGAAAGTTTTGGGAGGCGACCTACGACAATTTCTATTTAAAGGTTTATGTACCTGACAATGATATTGAGGGACAGGTAAACAATTACGGCTTCAGAGCTCCTATGCTCACGATCTTTGAAGAAGAGAGAATGAGCGAGGAAGAGGCAGTTACATTTGCCGAGGAAAAGGGATTTGCGAAGATCGCCGCAGCCGTTGATACAAGCGTTCTTTTCATATATCCCACATGTGAAGGCGGCTGGGAAAATGCGACAGAAGAGCTTTATGCCGAGCTTATCTCACAGACAAAGATGAATCCGGAGTATGAGGACGGCATCGCTCAGATGACGGACTTCTTTACAAAGGAATTTAAGGGCTTCTTTATCCGTGGTGCGATATTCAGAGCAGATATTTACAGCTACGGCAAATCCGCTGATTATGTTGCAAAGAATCTGTTAAAGACTTTGAACGGAGAGTACCTCTGGGGACCGGGTGAGATCACTCCCGCAATGTGCTCAATGGAAGGCTTAAGCGTTGTTCCCAATGTTGAGAGAAAAGATATTGCCATACTCAGCGTTGCAAATTCACCGGAAATCAACGAGGCATTCAAGGGCTGTGAAAACCTTCTGATCAAGGATAAAGCGGAGTATGAGGCTGATTTCAAGGCATTTGTAAGAAAGTTCAAGATGTGGTGCGGAAAGATCGAGCTTGAACCCGATTTTGAGGCGCTTAATATGACCGAGGAAACGGGTATCGTTGAGGTTAAGACAGCTCCTGACAACAGATTCTTCACTAAGGATCAGCCCACTCATAAGGTAGGATATTTCGCATATTACAATAACGGGATCATGGACAAGGGACCAGTTCCTCTTGTTATGGGCTTCCACGGCGGCGGAGATACATCCATGTATCTCACATTTGTTGCAGGCTGGTGGGAGGTTTGCCACGATCACGATTTCCTCTTTGTATCATTAGACGATCATCTTCGTGTTACGGCTACGGAGATCATGGAGATTATCGAGGCTGTAAAGAAGAGATACAATGTTGACGAGAAGAGGATATATGCGACCGGATTCTCAATGGGAAGCGGAAAGACCTGGGATATGTTTATGGAGTACCCGGAGAGTTTCGCAGGCTTTATGCCCTGCAGCGCTCTGTTCCCTGTAAAGAATAATGCCTTCGGACTCTCACTCGGCGATCCGAGAATGAATATGAACACCAGCAAGCCCATCTTTTATTCGGGCGGAGAGGCATCGTTCCTTCCCGAGCTTCCGAGCCAGGCTGATACCGCACTTGAAAGAATTCAGTATCTTGCAGGCGTAAATAAGCTTAAAAAGAGCTTTGAGGTTGATTTTGCAAAGAAGGATTCCTGGGATGATAAGTTCTACGGAGCAGCTCCCGACAGAGTGGAGAAGGTTCATGATGACAGCAGAGGAAGCGACCTTACCATCCGTTACTACGACAGCGAGGACGGAGTTTGCAGAACAGCACTTGCGAGTGTAAGTGGGCAGATACATGAGTGCCGTCATCACAGCATCGAGAATGCCTGGAAGTTTGTCTCTCAGTTTTCACTGTAAGCTTATTCTGCCGGTGAAGAGAAATTCAATTATCTGACAGTAAATGAAAATGCCATTGAGATGTAGTTTCTCAATGGCATTTGTTTTGTCAGTTGAATTTAAAGTTTTTATTCTTTCTTTTCTGCAGTATCTTTGCCGGCTTCAGAGCCTTTCTTTGAGTTCTTCCTAATGACCTGAATCACAATGCCGGCGACAAGTACAGTGACAAGAAGCGCGATGGCAATGAGAAGAATTGTGGTAAAGGCTTTGTTGTTTTCGGTCAGGGCATTCTGTATTGGATCGGAACCACCCTGATCGGAAGGATTATTATTTGAGACAGCTTCATTTTGCTCATTTTCAGTACTGCCCACAGTATCTGAATTGTCGGAAGAAGCCTGCGAGTCATTATTGTCTGCTTCATCTGTTTTTCCGGAATCTGTGGTACCTTCCCTTTCATTATTATCGGAATCGGTATTATTAGAATCAGAGTTATCGGAGTCTGAATTTCCTGAATCAGAATTATCTGAATCAATGTTATCGGAATCTGTTTTTCCGGAGCTTCCTGAATTTGAATTTCCTGAGTTTGTGCTTCCGGAGTTATTACTTCCCGAAGAGGAGCTTGAACTTCCGGAATTATTACTTCCCGAAGAAGAACTTGAATTTCCGGAAGAAGATGTGTCGGGATTTGTTACGGCAACAGGAGAGTTGCCGGCATGATCTCCGAGGCTTATTCCGTTTGCGCCAAGCGCTACCGCATGGTCAAGTCCGACATATTTTCCACTCTTGTTCTGCCAGAGAACAGTCTCAACAAGTGCGTATTTGTCCTCATCCCAGGTCTTGAAGTCGTCTTTTACCAGTCCGCCGGTATCACCTGAGTTTGCGTTGAAGCACCAGAAGGTGTGGTGGATATTATCCTTGCCGATAAGGTCGCGGAGATACTCCATCCACTTAAGATTATCACCGGACATAAATCCGCCCCATTCACCGATGAGAATTGGTGCGATTCCCTCCTCCTCGATATACTGCCAATAGGGATTCCATGCATCCTTATAGAGAGAATCGTAGGTAAAGCCTCCCTTAAACCAGGGCTGTTCATACACGAGCGGGCCGTAATCGTGAGGAGAGTATACTATCTGTTTGTTTCTGTCAGCACTTCCGAAATCAACGGGGTAATCTCTTACCGCCATAAGATTTCCGCCCCACCAGGTATTGTAATAGTCGCCGTCATTTGTCGATGTGAAGTTGTTTTTGGAAGGATTTGTGGGATAGATCTGAATTCCTTCTATGACGATAAGCGCATAAGGATTGATGTCAAGTATGGCATTTCCGGCTTTTTCGGCAACTCTTTTCCAGTTGTTCTTGTCATCGGAATCATTCCAGATGGCATGGGGCTGTTCGCTTGCCTTTCCGTGAGGCTCATTCTTAAGATCATAAGCTACTATGGTATCAAAATTCTTGTATCTGTCCGCAATCCATTTCAGAGCTTCGATATATTTATCTTCTGAGATCTTGTCGGTGTACCATACAGGATGGTTGTGACCGGCGGCATCGGTGTTTGCCGAGTGGATATCGATCATGACCTTCATTCCGTTCTTTTCACAGAGTGTAAGAACATAATCAAATATTTCGAGTGAATTGAGTGAATTAAGATTGCTGTTGTATGCGTGATTGTAATTTGCGGTCGGATAATTTCCGCTTTTCCATTCAAGCAGAAGTTCTGCCGACATGGGTATACGCATCAGGTTAAAGCCGTGGTCGGCGATGGCAGTAATGGAGGATTCAAGCTCGGCATTCCAGAGTCCGTCGAAAAGGTTTGTGCCGGTGTTGTAACCGAACCAGTTGACTCCGGTGAGCCAAACTTCGTTGCCGTTCATATCTACGATCTTTGAACCCTTGGTGGTAAGCCAGTCATCGCCCACAGTTCCGTAGGTGGAGACAGCGGGAGATGAAAACTCCGGGGGTTCCTCGGAATTCTGATTTCCTCCGCCGTTATTATTGTTGTTATTGTTATTATTGTTGTCGTATTTAGGACCGGTATATTCTCCGGATCCGGATATGCTTACAACCTTTGCATCAGTGATATTAGAGCCGTCAACCTGGATTCCCACGTTTGAATCAAAGCCCCAGGAGTTGGCTCCGTCCGAGCTTACTTCGGCTGTGACCTTGCTGCCGTCGACTGTATAAGAATCAAACCCCCATCCAGAAGCGGATGATACGGTTCCTTCGAACTCAACGACTACGGTTATGGTATGGAAGCTTTTGCAGCCCGCCATGTCGAAGCTTATCTGACCGCCTGACTGCCAGGGGTTGACGGACACGTTTGAAACCGAAGGTTCATCCGCAGCGTAGCTGTCCGTACGGAAAGTAAAAGAGGATATGCTCAGTACGATTAAAATCATTGACAGAAAGAAACTGAAGCGCCTCCAAAAAGAATTGTGCTTTTCAAATCTTGAAAAGAAATAGATAGTGTATCTCATTGAATGTCTCCTCTTGAGGATAAATAATTTAAGACATTCACATTTTACTCTATTTCTTATTTTTTTTCCATTCTATCTTTTCCGTATACGCATAAAACCCTTCCTTTCTCTTTAATGATCATAATGACGGGACCGTTCGGTGTAAACGGATTTTTTTGAAAACAGGATGTCCTTTGCTAACTATATCGTTGATATTTTATTCACAAAGTGCTATCCTTTTCTTAAGTATGCTTTCTTATTATATTTAGATGAACAATGTCTTTAAAAGGCATTTCGAGGAGGAGAAGGAATGGCAGACAGTGTTAAAACCGTCGTACTTTGTACATCAAGGATCTATGATCCGAGTACCCATGGTTTTATCGTTACATTACATGAAAAACTTAAGACTCAGAATATCCGTCTCTGGGTGTATGCGCTCAATGCGGATATTTACTGGGATGAGAACAATATCTCCTCGGATGCGGCTGTTTTTGACTATATTCAGTATGATCATACAGATGCGGTGATTTTCATGGATGAGAAGGTCAAGAGCAAGACCATGGCCTCAAAGGTTATCGGTGAGGCCAAGAAAAGAGATATCCCCGTTATCGTGATCGACGGTGAATATGAGGATACCATCAATATCAATTTTGATTATGCCAAAGGATTTGAGCAGATCGTCCGCCATGTGATCAAGGATCACGGAATCCGTAAGCTTCACTATCTTGCCGGATTCAAGGGAAACAAGTTCTCCGAGGAGAGAAAAGAAGTATTCAAGAATGTTCTTGCGGAGTATGACATTCCCTATGATGAGGAAAGCATGGTCAGCTACGGAGAATTTTGGGCTACTCCCGCGAGGGCTGCCACACAGAAGCTGATCGACGAGAACAGGCTTCCCGAAGCTATAATCTGCGCAAATGACGTAATGGCCATAAATGTCTGTGATGTCCTTAAAAATTCAGGCTTTTCCGTTCCCGGCGATGTTGTTGTAACAGGCTTTGACGGATATGATGAGGTTTTTCTCATGACTCCGGGAATTACCACAGTCACCTGCGATGTCAATGCTCTTGCCGATCTGGCGGGAGATCTTCTTCTTGACATGTTTGGAGGAAGCAGGCTTGATTGCATATCGCATTTTGTGCTTCCGAAAATGTATACAAACGAATCCTGCGGATGCCATCGCTGTACCAACCGTACCAACGTGCTTGCAATGAACAGGTTCAACAGCAATTTCTACCGTTATCAGGATGACATGCAGAAGATCCACAATACCACCGGGCGCATGATGATGGCCGAAAGCAAATCAGATGCGATAAGCTGTATTGAAAATGATTTTGCAAAGTATATGTTCTGCGTTGTCAGAAAAGAAGCTTTCAGGTCGGATAAGAACTATTTCCTTGAGAAGGTTCCTTCCGAGGGGTATGAACTGGTATATGACTCTGCTAAGGTAGAGCCGGATATCATCCCGTTTGATATCAAGAATGTGGCACCCAGGCTCGATGAGATAATGTCGGGCGGATATCCGCTTATTTTCCAGTCGCTTAACTACATGGGAAAAGAGATAGGATATGCCTGCTACTATTATCAGAATTACGACATTACCGAGTATTCCAAGACACCGAATATCACGGAGATGATAGGCTCCGGTATCGGCGGCTATATAAACATGAGATGTCAGCAGTACCTGCTGGCAAAGGTCGAGGAGATGTATAAGATAGATGCCTTGACCGGACTTTATAACCGACTGGCTTTCATGGAAAGGTTCAATGCCTTAAAGTCGGATCCCGAAAAGGCCGGATTAGCACTCACGGTGATCATGGCTGACTTAAATCATCTTAAGTGGATCAACGACAATCTCGGTCATGAGGCAGGAGATAAGGCCATCGCCGCTGTTGCGACCGCGCTTAAGGAAAACTGCCCCAAGGATTCTCTCGGAGTACGTTTCGGAGGAGATGAGATTCTCTCCTTTATTCCCGGGGAATGCAGGGTGGAGGAAATACTTTCGAAGGTTAAAGAAGACCTCAAAAATGTCAGCGAGAAATACGGGTTTGAGGTCGCTGCCAGCTGCGGAACCTATAAAACTTCGGTTTCGGAGAAGCTGAATTTCGAAGATGCCTTAAGGCACGCAGACGAGCAGATGTACATAGAGAAACAGAAGAGCAGAAAAACTGAATAATACATACATCAGGGAGAAATCATTATGAAAATGCTGCTTAGGCTCAGCAGGGAGGCAATCAGGTACAAGTCGCTTTACATCATCGCCATACTTTCAACACTTGCGCTTACGGGTGTCAATCTTGCCGCACCTAAGGTGCTTTCGAGAATGTCGGGTATAGTCAGTGACGGTGTAGATGAAGAGGGAATGAAGACAATTCTTATTCTGACCGTCATACTTATTGCCCTGTATCTGCTCAGGGTGCTTTTCAGATTCCTGAGCAATTTCCTTGCACACAAGGCTGCATGGAATCTGGTCGGAGATATGAGGACACGCACCTACGATAAAATGGAGCGCATGCACCTCGGATATTTCCACGACAAGCAGACCGGAGACCTTATGAGCCGCATAGTGAACGATACGAGAGATTTTGAACTTCTCTATGCGCATATGATCCCCGAGACGATAACCAATGTGGTGACTTTTCTGGGAGTGCTTGTCGTGCTTCTTCTTATAAATGCAAAGCTGGCCCTTATCACCTGTGCGCCGATCCCATTTATCTTTGTTTCGGGAATAATCTTTTCCAAGAAGGTGAGACCTTTTTTCAAGATATCCCAGAAGAAGATGGGAGAGCTCTCAGGAAAGCTTCAGGATAATCTCTCCGGAATTCATGAGATCCAGTCCTTCGGGCGTGAGGAGTACGAGACGGGGAGAGTGGACGAGAAGAATTTCGAGCACATAAAGGCAATGCTGCAGGCTCTTAAGATCAGTGCGATCTTTCATCCTTCGGTTGAATTCATTTCGTCACTGGGTACCATTCTTATAGTATCCTTCGGCGGATTTCTTGCCTGGAAGGAAGGGCTGAGGGTAGAAGATATCGTAGCATTCCTTCTGTATCTCGGACTTTTCTACGGTCCCATCACCGGACTTGCCAATCTGCTTGAGAATATGCAGCAGTCCCTTGCGGGAGCGGAACGAGTGCTCGCGGTACTTGATGCTCCCTGTGAGATAGAGGACAAAGAGGGGGCAGAAAAGCTGGAAAATGTTAAGGGAGAGATCACCTTCGAGCATGTAAGCTTTTCGTATGAGACTGGCGGAGAAGTTCTGCAGGATATCACCTTTACCTGTGAGGCGGGAAAGATGCTTGCACTGGTAGGACCTACCGGAGTCGGAAAGACAACTCTGACTCAGCTCATTTCCCGTTTTTATGAGCCCACTGAAGGCCGGATACTTATAGACGGTCACGATCTCAATGATATTACGATAGAGAGTCTCAGACAGAATATCTCTCCGGTGCTTCAGGATACATTCCTTTTCAACGGAACAATAGCCGAGAATATCGGATACGCCGTACCCGAGGCAAGCCTTGAGGAGATAAAGGAAGCTGCCAAGGCGGCAAATATTCACGAGGATATTCTGAATATGCCGGATGAATACGACACGCTGGTGGGAGAAAGAGGTCTCAGGCTTTCGGGAGGACAGAAGCAGCGCGTAGCGATCGCAAGAGCGATCCTCAGGCGTTCACCGGTTATTATTCTGGACGAGGCAACCGCATCGGTAGATGTTGAGACCGAGCAGCAGATTCAGCAGGCGATCGCGGGGATAGCCGGCTCGCGTACGATCATAGCTATAGCGCACAGGCTTTCGACGATAAGAAATGCCGACAAGATCCTGGTCATTGAGGACGGAATGGTAAAAGAGAGCGGTACACATGAAGAACTTGTCGCACTCGGCGGAAGCTATGCGAGAATGAGTAAGATACAGAGTTCAAATGCAGGCGGGATAGCCTGATAAGAGAAAGGAATTATATATGTCTATAGATTACAGTCTTGGTAATGTACTTGTAACGGATCCGTACTGCGTGAACGCATATGTTAAGGACGTCGACTATCTTATAAGCCTTGAAGAAGACAGGCTTCTTGCGGGCTTCTACGAGAATGCTGCGCTTAAGCCTAAGAAGATGAGATACACGGGCTGGGAGAATATGCTGATCGGCGGACATACTCTCGGACATTTCCTTACCGCAGCGGCTCAGGGATATGCAAATGCTCAGGCTACGGACGAACAGAAAAAAGCATTGCTTGATAAAATAAACAATATCTGCGACGGACTTCTTGAGTGCCAGCAGCATTCACAGGGAAAGCCCGGTTTTGTTTTCGGCGCCGTCATTCAGGATATTAACAATGTCGAGAAGCAGTTCGATCTTGTCGAAGAGGGAAAGACAAATATCATTACCGAGAGCTGGGTTCCGTGGTACACCATGCATAAGATTCTAGACGGACTTGTGAATTCATACAAGCTCGCGGGAGTGAAAAATGCGCTGACTGTCGCAGAAGGCATTGGAGACTGGACCTATGACCGCGCTTCCAAATGGTCCGAGGAGACTCATAAGACGGTTCTTGGCATTGAATACGGCGGAATGAATGATGCACTCTACGAGCTCTATATGATCACGAAAAAGAAGGAGCACCTTGAGGCAGCCCATGCCTTTGATCAGGTAGATCTTTTTAAAAGGATCTGCACGGGAGATAAGGACGCACTCAACAATCATCATGCAAATACAACGATCCCGAAATTCCTCGGTGCGCTCAACAGATACATAACCATTGGTGAAGAAGCAAAGGAGTATCTGGACTATGCCGTAAAATTCTGGGATATCGTCGTAGAAAGACACACTTACGCTACCGGCGGAAACAGCGAGTGGGAGCATTTCGGAAAGGATTACATTCTTGATGCAGAGAGGACGAACTGCAACAACGAGACATGTAATACCTATAATATGCTCAAGATGACGAGAAAGCTTTTCATGATAACCGGTGATAAAAAGTATGCGGATTATTATGAGAATACCTTTTTCAATGCGATCCTTTCTTCGCAGAACCCCGAAGACGGCATGACCATGTATTTTCAGCCAATGGCTACCGGCTTTTACAAGGTTTACGGAAGACCCTTCGATAAATTCTGGTGCTGCACCGGAAGCGGCATGGAAAACTTCACCAAGCTTGGCAGCAGCATTTATTTCAAGGATGATGATTCCATTATCGTCAACATGTTCATTTCATCGGAATTAACCGATGGTGACCTGGGGATCAGACTGATCCAGGAGGCCGATCTGCCTGCTTCAGATATGGTTAAGTTCACAGTTCGCTTTATAGGAAATGAGGCGGAGGAAAAGAAATTTTCAGTTAAGGTCAGGACACCCGACTGGTGTGCGGATCCCACCTTTATGGCAGAGGGCAAAAAAGTTTCCATGGAAAATGAATATTTTGTTGCCGAGGGAAACTGGAAGGACGGAGATGCCTTCGGAATAAAGCTTCCCTGCCATGTGGAAGCAAAGGGACTTCCGGACTGCAAAAATGTGTTTGCGTTTAAATACGGTCCGATCCTCCTTTCAGCAGAGCTTGGAACGGAAAATATGATTGACGGGACAACCGGAGTGGACGTTACGATTCCGACTAACAAGATAGTGGAAAGCGAATATCTTAATATTTCCGAGGGCAGCGTGACCGGGTTTATCGAAGATATCGATAACAGACTGAAAAAAGACCCGTACTCCCTGCGCTTTACACTCACGGGAACCGACAGAGAGCTTGTATTTACGCCCCATTACTTAAAGAGGCGTGAAAGATACGGAATCTACTGGTATTTCCTTGATAGAAGCGATGAGGGAAAGGATGAGGCGGAGCGCAGAAAATACGAAGAAAAGCGCCGCGAGAATATCCTTGACACCGTTCAGCCCGGATACGGTCAGTACGAGAATGATGAGCTTCACGCAATGGAAGACAATAAAAGCGTCGGACAGACCGCAGGCGGAACGACGAGATATGCGGCTCCCGGAGGCTCTTTTGCATATCACATGCTTGTTGAAGAGGACAAGGATCTTATCCTTGAGCTCCATTTCCTCCGCTCAGAGAACGGAAAGCCGCTTCAGATTTTTATCGGGGATGCGGAGATCTTTAACGGACGCCTTCATTATACCGGGGCAAATGAGGAATATGCGGTAGAGCATGTCATTCCCGCAGATCTGGTTAGAAAATCGCTTGAGAACAGAACTGTCGAAGGAAAAGCCGTTAAGACCGTAAAGGTTAGCTTCAAGGGCGGAATGTTTGTCGAATCCGCCAAGCTTTTCGGATTCATTTACATGCTCAGGAATTATAAATAAGTTTTCTGTATTTTGAATGCGCAGAGAACAGTTATACGAGGTTTTTTATATATGTTCGCGGATGAAAATGTCATTAAAGTTAAACATGAGATACTGTACGAGGTTGCAAAGCTCGCCTTTGCGGGTGAGCTTGAGGAGAAAAAGGGTGATCTTCCTTACAAGCTCCACAAGGGACCCAAGCCGCAGTACAGATGCTGTATCTACAGGGAGAGGGAGATCGCAAGGGAGAGGATAGAGCTTGCGATCGGAAGGACTCTTACGGGAAACAGCGAGAAGAATATCATTCAGGTCATAAGGTCCGCCTGTGAGGACTGCCCGATCTCGAGCTATACCGTGACCGAGAACTGCCAGAACTGCATGGGTAAGGCCTGCGTGAACGCATGTAAGTTCGGCGCGGTAGAACCCGGACGTGACAGATCGCATATTGACGCACAGAAGTGCAAGGAGTGCGGAAGATGCGCGGAGGCCTGCCCATACAACGCTATCGCCCATCTGGTCAGACCATGCAAAAACGCCTGCCCCGTCGGAGCCATAAGCTATGACGAGGACGGAATCTCCGTTATCGATGAGAGCAAGTGCATACGCTGCGGAAAATGCATCCACAGCTGTCCTTTCGGAGCAATAGGATCGAAGACCTTTATAGTGCCCGTTATAGAGGCGCTTAAGTCGGACAAAAAGGTTTATGCCATAGTAGCACCCGCTTCGGAGGGTATGTTCGGACCTGACAGGGGATATGCAAGCTGGGACAAGGCTATGAAAGCGATCGGCTTTGACGGATTCTATGAGGTCGGACTCGGGGCTGACATGACTGCTTACGCTGAAGCAAAGGAATGGCTTGAAGCGGTCAAAAACGGGGAGAAGAAGGTAACAAGCTGCTGCCCCGCATTTGTGAATTTCGTAAAGAGGCACTTCCCGGATCTTCAGGGACTTATATCCAACACAGTCTCCCCGATGTGCGCGACATCAAGAATGATAAAGAGAGACGATCCCGATGCGGTGGTTGTGTTTATCGGACCCTGCATTGCAAAAAAATCCGAGATAGTTGATGAGGATATTTATCAAAACGCCGATTATGTGCTTACCTACAGTGAGATCCGTGCTATAATGCGGGCTAAGGACATCAGGCTCCTGCCGTGTGATGATAAGATCGATCAGCAGGCTTCGCGTTTCGGAAAGCGCTTCGGAAATGCCGGCGGCGTGACTGCCGCAGTGCTTGAGAGCATGAAGGAACAGGGGGCCGCAGAGTGCCCGCAGGTATATAAGGCTGACGGTGTTTTAGAGTGCAAGAAGGCGCTGCTTCTTATGAGAGCCGGAAAGCTTCCCGAGAATTTCATAGAGGGAATGATCTGCGAGGGAGGCTGCGTGGGAGGCCCCAGCGCTTACAGCAAAGAAATTGCCGCGAAGAAATGCAGGGATGAGCTTATTGCGCAGGCAGACGACCGCACGGTGGAGGATAACCTTAAGAATTTCTCCGTGACTTCAATAGGCATGGAAAAATAATTAGTATTTTTGGAGGTTCAAAAGAAGAGGAAATGAAAAAGAATTTTTTGTCAAAGGTTTCTGTAGCTACAGCTTTAATCATCTCGGCTGCGGCTGTGCTCACAGGCTGCGGAGCAAAAGCGGACAAGACGCCCGTCAGAGTCGGAGCGATGTCCGGACCTACCGCTATGAGTATGGTAAAGATCATGGATGATGCGGAAAACGGAAACACTAAGACGGATTATGAGTTTTCAGACCTTGTTACTGATGCTTCGGCTCTTGTCGCACCGATAACCAAAGGTGAGCTTGATATCGCCGTGATACCGTCGAATCTTGCATCGGTAATCTATAACAAGACCGAAGGAGGAATAGAGGTTCTCGCAACCTGTAATCTCGGAGTACTCAATGTTGTTGAGAGAGGGGACGGTATTTCGGATATATCTGACCTGAAAGATAAAACGGTATATATGACCGGTCAGGGCGCTGTTCCGGAGTATACTGTAAGATATCTTGTCTCTTGCAAAGGACTTGATTTTGATTCGGATATAAATGTCATCTGGTGTGCTGACACGACAGAGGCGCTTTCCTATATAAATGCCGATGAGGAAGCGATCGCAGTTCTTCCCCAGCCCTTCGTGACTGCAGCATGTGCACAGGTTGAGGGCCTGAAGGTGGCACTTGATCTAAACAGCGAGTGGGATAAGAATGTGAGTGGATGCAGCATAGTGACCGGTGTGGCTGTCGCGAGAAAAGATTTTGCGCAGGCTCATCCTCAGATCATTAAGGATTTCCTGAAGGATTACGAGGCATCGATCATTTATACGAGCACAAATCCCGATGAAACAGCGGCACTTATAGAAAAATACGGTATCGTAGCAAAGGCGGCAGTTGCTAAGAAGGCACTTCCCGGCTGTAATCTCACCTTTAGAACCGGCAGCGAGCTCAAGGAACTTCTCGGCAGATATCTGCAGATCCTTTTTGAACAGAATCCCGCTTCCGTAGGTGGAGCTCTTCCGGGTGATGATTTCTACTACTCGGAAAAATGATGACTGAAAAATGATTTTATTGTGGTGAAATGCTTGAAAAGCGGTTTTGGCAATAATAAAAAAGATATTGTCCTGAAGGTACTGGCGATAGTGACGGCTCTGCTTATCTGGCAGATTGCGGCGCTTCTGATAAACAGCCCGATCCTTATCGTCGGTCCCGTTCAGGTGTTTTTGAGACTGATCTCGCTTGTTGCGGAACCGGCATTCTGGTCCTCGATAGCGTTCAGTCTTTTGCGCATTTTTATAGGCTTTATTTCGGGAATGACGCTTGGCATCGCTTTGGCCTGCCTGGCATACAGATTTAAACCCGTAAGGATATTCCTTTGGCCCTTGATGGCTACGGTAAAGGCTGTGCCGGTAGCATCTTTTGTTGTGATCTGCCTTATTTGGCTCTCACCTGCACGGCTTTCGAGCTTTATCTCGTTTCTTATAGTGCTTCCGATAGTATATCAGAACACGCTGACGGCGATGAACGGGCTTGACAAAGCACTTACCGACCTTGCGAAGCTTGAGCGGCTTTCGTATTTTAAACAGCTGACTAATATTTTTTTTCCTAATATCACGGATCAGATACTTTCAACCGCATCGCTCTGCGCCGGAATAGCGTGGAAATCCGGGGTGGCAGCGGAGGTTATCGGTACTCCCCACGGGTCCATAGGACAGAGGCTGTATCTTTCAAAGATATATCTTGCAACGGATGATCTGCTTGCGTGGACTGTGGTCATTGTACTTCTGAGCGTAGGCTTCGAAAAGCTTTTTGTATTTCTCCTGTCTAAACTCATAAAGCATGAGGGAAAGATAAAATGATTGAGATAAATCACAAATAGTGGTACGATAGTAATAATTTTATTCTTTGAGAATTAATTGCAGCGCTGTTAATGCAATCTTTGGACAGGAAAATGTTTGATTTAATTAAGGAACTTGTTCAGGTAAATTTCATACCGCTTTGTTCTCTCATTTTTCTCTACATCTTTCTGAAGCGAAATGAGGTTTATGAACAGGATATTTCCAAGCTCTTTTACCCTGTTCTGGGAATGGTGCTTCTGCTTCTCACAGAGGATAATATTGACTATTATCTGTTTGATATAGGTGACAGCGGAATGTTCCATGTGATCATAACGATCCTGGGTTATAACCTCAGGGTTTTCATTCTCGTTGCGCTTATGGAGATAGCAATGAGAAATAGGAGCGTTTATCGCGCAAATATCCTGAAAGACTGGAAGAGGATAGTTCTCTACGGACCGCTGGTCCTGAATTTTATAATTACCTGTCTCGGTTTTTTCCCAAAGCTTCATCTTGTATTCTGGTTTGATGAGAGCGGTGAATTCCTGAGAGGTCCTCTGACATATACGCCCCATATCGTGGGCTTTATTTATTCGATAATGCTGATCTATTATTCAATTTATATCTGGAGAAGGCAGCACAGGGGAAATGAGGCCCTGATAGTTATTCTTACTACCGTTTTTGCCATATTGGGAACAGTGAGTGAGACGATTTTCTTTGTCAGGGGCATCCTGATAGGTTTCATAGCGATCGCCATTACCTTCTATTATCTGTGCATACATATCGAGTATTTTAAGTATGATATTCTGACGGGAGCCTTTAACAGGACAAGCTTTGAGGCTGATATAAAGCAGATACATTCGAATGAAAGCGGAGCCATCTTTTCAATAGACCTGAATGACCTTAAGTTGATAAATGACAGGGAGGGACATCTTGCCGGGGATGAGGCGCTTAAGACAACCGCAAGAATAGCAGGATCTGCGCTTAACTTTAATAGCAAGCTCTACAGGATAGGGGGAGATGAGTTTGCCATCATCAGTCATAATCTGTCGGAAGATGAGATTAAGAAGCTGCTTTCATATATGGATGCTGAGATGCGAAAGACAAGGTATTCTTTCGCTGTCGGTTATTCAATGTGGAAAAAAGGAGAAAAATTCGCCGATGTTTTCGCCCAGGCAGATAAGCGTATGTATGAGAACAAAGCCATAATAAAAGGCGGAGAGGAATATATACGGGACAGTAAACAGGCAAAAGCCTGATTCATAATTAATTGAAATAAATGTAAAATAAAAGGAGTGCTACACCGATCATGAAAGATTATTCGATCAACACAAAATGCGTTCAGGCCGGCTATACGCCGAAGAACGGAGAGCCCAGACAGATTCCCATCGTTCAGTCCACTACTTTCAAGTATGACACCAGCGAAGACATGGGAAAGCTTTTTGATCTTGAGGCAAGCGGATATTTTTATACCAGGCTTCAGAATCCTACAAATGACTATGTAGCAGCAAAGATAGCCGAGCTTGAGGGTGGATGCGCTGCAATGCTGACCTCATCCGGACAGGCTGCAAACTTCTTTGCGCTTTTCAATATCTGTGAATGCGGAAGCCATATCGTAGCTTCCTCATCGATATACGGAGGTACATTCAATCTTATTTCCGTTACTATGGCAAAGATGGGAATTGAGGTTACTTTTGTCAGTCCCACTGCAACTGAAGAAGAATTAAATGCGGCATTTAAGGACAATACCCGTGCTGTTTTCGGAGAGACCATAGCAAATCCTGCACTTACCGTGCTTGACATAGAGAAGTTCGCAAAGGCGGCTCACGAACACGGAGTACCGCTTATTGTCGACAATACATTCCCAACTCCCGTTAACTGCAGACCTATCGAATGGGGAGCTGATATCGTTACACATTCGACTACGAAATACATGGACGGACACGGCGCCGCGGTGGGCGGAGCGATCGTTGATTCCGGAAAATTTGACTGGATGGCTCATGCGGACAAGTTCCCCGGACTATGCACTCCTGATGATTCCTATCACGGCATTACATACGCCGAGAAGTTCGGAAAAGAGGGAGCCTTCATAACCAAGGCTACCGCACAGCTTATGAGAGATTTCGGCTGTATTCAGTCGCCTCAGCATGCTTTTATCTTAAATCTCGGTCTCGAGTCACTCCATGTACGCATGCCAAGACATGTGGAGAACGGACAGGCAGTTGCCGAGTTTCTTGAGCAGCACGAGAAGGTTTCAAAGGTTAATTACAGCGGACTTAAATCGGATCCTTATTATGATATCGCACAGAAGTATCTTCCGAATGGAGGCTGCGGCGTAGTTTCATTCGAACTCAAAGGCGGAAGAGAAGCGGCACAGAAGTTTATGAAGGCACTTAAACTTGCGTCTATAGAGACACATGTCGCGGATGCGAGAACCTGCTGCTTAAATCCCGCTACATCAACCCACAGACAGATGACAGATGAGCAGCTTGAGGCGGCAGGCATTCCTGCGGGACTTGTAAGAATGTCCTGCGGACTTGAGGATAAGAAGGATCTCATTGCCGATATTTCGCAGGCGCTGGATCAGATATAATTCTTTTGAACATACTATGACAAATAATAGCAAACGGACTTTTAATTCGTTTGCTATTACTTTCTAAGAGAAGAAAGGGGATATTATGATAGATCTGAAAAAACTTGCCGATCCCGAGTTTTATGAAGAAAACAAGCTTGATCCGCATTCGGATCACAGGATGGATCTTGAGGCAGCCGGAGTGGAGAAAACTCTTTTAAACGGCGTATGGAAATTCAAATATTCAAAGAATCCCGAGGAAGTATCGGGAGGGTTTTATGCCGAGGATTATGACTGCTCTGCATGGGACGATATCAGGGTGCCGGCTCATATCCAGCTTGAAGGGTATGATAAGCCTCAGTACGTGAATGTACAGTATCCATGGTGCGGACATGAAGAATGCGAGCCCGGTGAAGTTCCGCTCAAGTTCAATCCCGTGGCCAGCTATGTAAAGCTTATTGAGTTAGCAAAGGCTGATTCCGGCGATACCTTCATTCTTTCCTTCGAGGGAGTTGAGAGCGCATTCTCACTCTGGGTAAACGGCGAGTATGTGGGATACAGCGAGGGTTCCTTCCTTCCTGCCGAGTTTGATGTGACTGAGTTTGTCAAGGCCGGTGTGAACAAGATCGCTCTTGCGGTATTTAAATGGAGCTCGTCAAGCTGGGCGGAGGATCAGGATTTCTTCAGATTTTCCGGTATTTTCAGGGATGTTAATCTCATCAGGTACACAAGGGCTTATGTGGAAGATCTTAAGATTGTATGTGAACTTTCGGACGACTACTGTTCCGGCAAGGTTCGCGTTTCTGTGATCTCAACGGGAGATATAAACGGGAAGCTTGAGATCGTAAAGATCGGAAGAACCGACATTGGTATGCCTTCTGAAAAATATCCGGCATACTGGGCTGCCGATGAAAAAGCTGAGACAATAGATTCAGTGGATGTTCTGCTCAAAGAGGGCGAAAACAGTTTTGAGATTGATGTAAAGGATCCTCTTCTCTGGAGCGCTGAAGCGCCCAATCTCTATGAGTGCAGGATAGCCGGAGCAAAGAGCCTTTTCGGATTCAGAAGGTTTGAGATAAAAGACGGAATAATGCTTTTAAACGGAAAGCGTATCGTGTTCAAGGGAGTTAACCGCCATGAGTTTTCAGGTGTGACCGGCAGAGTTCCCGATCTTAATGAGCTCTGGACCGATATCGTGACCATGAAGCGCCATAATATCAATGCAATAAGAACCTGTCATTATCCCGACAATTCACCTATCTATGAGCTCTGCGACCGTCTGGGACTTTATATGATAGCAGAGACGGATCTTGAGACACACGGTATCTGGGCAACTATTCTCTGGGGGCCCAGAGACGTTTCTTATGCCGTCCCCGGAGACAGACCGGAATGGAAGAATGTGATCCTCGACAGAGCCAGAAGAATGTTCGAGAGGGATAAAAATCACCCTGCGATACTTCTCTGGTCCTGCGGAAACGAATCCTTTGGCGGAACGAACCTTAAGGCTATGGCCGATTACTTCAGAAGCGTTGACAATACCAGAATCGTTCATTACGAGGGAGTTTTCAACGACAGGAGAGTTGATGGCATCAGCGATGTTGAGAGCCAGATGTATACTCCTGTAGCGTGGATAAAAGAGTTTCTTGCTAAAGACAGATCAAAGCCCTTTATCATGTGTGAGTACCAGCACGCTATGGGTAATTCCTGCGGAGCAATGTACAAGTACACGGATCTTACGGAGGAGGAACCACAGTTCCAGGGCGGATTTATCTGGGATTATATCGACCAGTCACTTAACGCCACCGACAGATACGGAGTTAAATACCAGAAATACGGCGGAGACTTCGATGACAGGCCTTCGGATTACCAGTTCAGCGGTAACGGAATTGTTTACGGCGGCAGCAGAAAACCTTCTCCCAAGATGCAGGAAGTTAAGTTTGATTACAGAAATTATAAGCTTGGACTTTCTTTCGAAAAGATTGAAGGAAAAAATTATGTAAACCTTACTGTGAAAAACAATTCTCTTTTCACGGATGCCTCGGAGTATGAGTGTGTCATCACCGTGGCAAAGGACGGCATAAGGATAGGAGACTGCTTAGCAGAGATCTCCGTGAAACCCGGTGAGGAAAAGACCTTTGAGAAGGTATGCGCAGTACCGGAAAAAGAGGGAGAACTTGTCTTTACCGCATCCCTTTATACGAAGGAATGCATGGTCTGGGCCGAGAGCGGACATGAAGTCGCATTCGGGCAGGCGGTGTTTGAGCCTGAGGTAAAGCCTTCTTATGTTGAGGGAGTGACAAGTGAGATAATCACCGGAAAGGGTGCATACGTTAAGCGTCCCAATACCCTGCATATAGTACGAACAGACTTCGAACTCGGTGTCAAGGGCGAAAACTTCACGGCCATCTTTAACTACGGTGATCTCGGAATGCAGTCCTATACCTATGGTGGAAAGGAACTATTCAAAGCGGCACCGAAGCCGAATTTCTGGCGTGCTCCCGTTGACAACGACAACGGAAACAAGATGCCGATGAGATATGCCCAGTGGAAGATAGCCAGCATGTATCAGATGTTAAAGCCGGCAGAAAAGGGAAGTGCAAACCCTGAAGTTAAAGAGAATGACGACAGTGTTGATGTGATATATGACATAAAAATGGCTTCGACTCCCGAGATCTGTGCAAGGCTTAAGTATACCGTATACGGAAACGGAGCGGTAAAGGTAACTCTTGAATATGATCCAAACGAGACACTCGGTGATATGCCTGAGTTTGGCGTACTCTTTAAGATGGATGCGGACTACGACCGTATCAAGTGGTACGGAAGAGGACCGGCCGAGTGCTATGTTGACAGGCAGCTTGGTGCAAGACTAGGACTTTTCGAGGGTCTTGTC
>JAEEGL016094748.1_pt1 | contig 20900 bp, 18 predicted proteins | sample 9134231 | NCBI WGS metagenome assembly JAEEGL01 (sample SAMN16246548, study PRJNA631951) | gut metagenome | biome: gut microbiome; feature: rumen; material: fiber-attached | host: Bos | place: Iran: Karaj | collected 2018-10
AATATGTTGTTAGTGATTATATTTGCTTTAATGTTAGAGAATTTTTGAACAATAAATTGCAAAAAAACAATATTCTAATCTTTTGATGATAACCTGAAAAAAGTTAACACTGTAGCTCCGTAATTCCTTTCGTCTAATAGCTTATAATCAGGATTGTTTTCAATTCCGATTATATCTTTCTTTTGTCGTTCAATAATAAACAGAGTGTCAGCAGTGAACAAAGAACATTCTGGAATATACTTTAATATTGGGTCTAGAAAACCTTTAAGATATGGTGGGTCAATAAAAACTATATCAAAAGGTGGCAGAGTTGAAGTTTGTAGAAACTTCATGCAATCCATGCAGAAAACCTCACCTTTGTCTTCCAACTTACAAAGCTGCAGATTTTCCTTGATGGTTTTTGCACATTCTCGGGACATATCGACGAAAGCACCATAACTTCCGCCTCTGCTCAAACCTTCAATACCAAGATTTCCCGAACCGGCAAATAAATCTAAAAATCTCGCCCCTTCTACCAAAGAAGCAATAATATTAAAAGTAGAGCCTTTAACTTTATCCATAGCAGGTCTGGTCTGTCCACCACCAGGCATTTTCAATATTCTTCCCTTGGCACTGCCTGTTATTACTCGCATGATTACCCACCTTCCATAAAAGTTTTATAAGATTCACCAAAGGAGTGAATCATCTGAGTATTGAACCAATTTCTTACTTCAATAGGTTCAATTGTTAATATTTCAAAAGCACGCTTTCTAGCATTTTCTATTAATTTCTGAGGAATTCTATGAGAGAAACATGGGTGCCCTAGACCGCTTTGTCTTGTTCCAACCAAGTCCCCAGGACCTCTAAGTTTTAAATCTTCCATTGAAAGCTCAAAACCATCATTTGTAGAAGCTAGAACTTTAAGTCTTTCTGAACTCTCATCGTTATGGGAAATCAGTATACAACTTGATTTTGCACTTCCTCTGCCAACTCTGCCTCTAAGCTGATGAAGCTGAGAAAGTCCGAAACAGTCAGCATTCTCAATAATCATCAAAGTCGCATTAGGGTTGTCTACCCCTACTTCGACAACAGTTGTAGCAATAAGAATCTGCAAGTTACGGTCTTTAAAGCTTTGCATAATCATTTCTTTTTCTTCCCAGGTTTGTGCACCTGTAAGAGTTGCATATGAAACATCTGGCAATAAATCTTCAACCCGATCAGCAGCTTCTTCAACTGAAACCCAGTCTCGTTCCTCTGATAGCTCAATTAGAGGGCAAACAATATAAACCTGATGCCCTGCCTCTAATTCTTTTTTTATAATAGGAATAGTGGCTTTAAAGCTTTTTTCTATAGTTGTTTCTACAGGACTTCTACCGGGTGGCATTTCGTTTATAATGCTTGTATCCATGTCTCCAAAAATCGTCAGAGATAAAGTTCTAGGAATTGGGGTTGCAGATAACAGCAATTGATTAGGGTTACTGCCTTTGTTAAAGAGTAATCGTCGGTGATTTACCCCAAAACGCTGTTGTTCATCAATGATACAAAAGCCTAATTCTTTGAATGTTATTTTTTCTTGAAAAAGAGCATGGGTTCCGAATACAAATAAAGCAGAACCAGTGGCGATTAAATCATTAACAAGACGCTTTTCAGATGCTTTCTGACTACCGGTTACAATTATCGCTTTATCAGCAAATTGAGGGAAAAACTTTTGGAAATTTGCAAGATGCTGTCTTGCCAAAATTTCTGTAGGAGCCATAAAAGCACATTGATACCCAGGTGTAAGTTCATTAGAAAAATATAGCATTGAAAGAAAAGCTACTAAGGTTTTCCCTGAACCTACATCTCCTTGAACAAGCCTGTTCATAGGAGGCTGTATTTTCCCAGATTCCCCCTCTTCAACATTGTTCTTTAAATCAGATACAATTTCGCTTAAAGCATCTAACTGACCATTAGTAAGCTTAAAAGGCAATGGATAAGGAGATTTAAAAGAAGGCGGCTTCGTTGAATCTGGAAGTGTTAGAAAACCAGTTAACAACTCACGCCTTTTCAAAACTCCTATCTGGAAAAGCACCTGATCAAAAAAAGCTAAGGTGTATTTGGCCTTTTGTAGGCTTTCATCTGATTTTGGACGATGTATTTCTTCAATTGCCAAAAGAATTTTTTGAAAAGCAGAACCTCTTAAAGAGCCTGGCAATGAGTTTTCCCAATCTATATTATCTAATATTCCCGCAATTAGTTTTCTTAAAGCAAGTGGCGAAATATGAGCTTCTGAAAGTCTTGCATTTGAAGGATAAATGGGAGTTAAAACATCTGCTCTCTGCCCATTGGTCTCTTCTATCTTTTCAACTTCCGGATTAGATACTATTAATTGACTTCCAGATTTAGTTACGTTTCCAAATACCCAATATTCAAAATTAGGCAAAAGTTGCTTTGTTAGATAGGTTCTATTAAACCATTTCGCTGTAATTTTCCCAGAATTATCAGAAAAAACAGCATTTATAACAGTAAGACCACGACGTGCAAAATAAGATTTAATGGATTCTAATTTAACACGTAGTAAAAACATCCTTCCGTTTTCTACCATAGAAACGGGAGTTGTTTTCCTGCGATCCTGATATCTGGTAGGATAAAACCTAAGTATATCAAATACAGATTGACAACCCGCTTTATTTAAGGCTTCAGACTTTTTGGGTCCTACTCCAGATAAAGAAGAAACAGGGTCATCAAGCAGTATTTTTGATGTCTTAGCAGCTCTAGCCATTAAACTTGCTCTAACAAAGGCTTTTAATTATTAGGATTGTATTCGCTTAATGCTGTTTTTGTAAATACATAACCTTTAAGAATCTGTCTAATAGCATTTTCTTGATTTGGAATCTGCGAACAAGTCTTTAATGTCATATCTATAGCATCAAAAGCTCTCTGAGGCTGACCAATATAATTGTAACAGTAAGCCAATAAAACAGAAGCTTCAATGCTTGCTGGAGATATTTCTATTGCCTTTTCAAGAACTATCGTTGCGTCTTGGAACTGATGCAACTGCATATGCAAAATTGCAAGTTTCTGGTAAATAACAGGATTTCTTGGAGAGAGCTCAACTGCCCTTGTGAGCAATTTAACACTATCGTTCAACTTGCCTGCAATCTGATATATCTGTGCAAGCAATAGATATGCTCCAAGTATTTTTGGATAAATGCTGAGAGCTTTAACCAAATACTGCAATGATGTTTCATATTTTCTAGCAACGAAATAAATAGTGCCTAGATTGAAAAGAGCCTTGACTATATTAGGATTAATATCAAGAGCATCTTTATAAAGTCTAGCAGCTTCATTGTTGCGCTTTAACATAAAGCACATGTTGGCATGGGCAAGAAGAGCCTTAACATGTTTTGGTGCAAGTTTATGAATATTTTCGAATATTTCTTCTGCACTATCATATTCTTTTTCAGCAATATAATCAGCCGCCTTTGTAAGCTCTTCAGAAAAGCTATTATCTGGAAGAATTTCATTACTGATAATAACAGGTTTAGTTGCTTCTTCCTGTTGTTTATGCATTGAGCCTTCAGGCAAATTATAATCTTTTTCTTCTTCACGAGCAGCTGGTTTCTGTTCTTCAACTGATTTAATTTCTGGAACATTAATAGCTGGAGCTTTTTCTTCCTTAGGCTTTGGAGTTTCAATAATAATTTCTTCTGAATTTAATTTATTGATTAAATCAGGATTATCTATGAGCTCAGCAATAATATTATTAACTTCTTTAACTAATTCAGAATCTGAGCTTATTTCTTTTCCTATTTCGCCTAATACAAATGTTGCAGACTGTACCAGTTTTTTGTCCTGGCTTTTGAAGAAACTTCTAAGATTATCTAATACAGAGTATTCCCCCCATATCCATAGGGTTCTAATTGCAGTACTCTTAACTCTGTTATCTTCGTGACTCAATAAATATTTCAAACGACCTACCAATGATTCTTCTGGTTTCTTACAAAGATTAACAAGAGCATCTATTGTGTTAGAAATAACACGAGAATCTTCACTGCCTAAATAATTAGAAATTAAAGGAATAGTATCTTCATTTCCTATTTGACCTAAACATGAAATACAAGTAGCCTGAACAATATGGTTTTCTTCTGAAGGCAAATGTTTTACTAATAAATCATAGGCCTGATTTGGAGCACATCTTGTAATAGCTTGAACAGCTTCAACTCTAACGTCAAAATTAGGGTCATTAAGCATTGGAATAAGATTAGGAACTGCATCTGACAATTCTATTTTTCTAATTGCATTAGCAGCATTTCTTCTAACATCTGAGTCCTCATCTTTTAACGCTTTTGAAAGACTCTTTATAAATTTCGGGTCATTTATTTCACCCATGGCATAAGCTGCAGAAGCACGATACCATTTATCATTTGAATCAAGCATTTCAGATAAGGTTTCTATAGCATAATAGTCGCCATATTTCCAAATGGCCTTTGCTACATTTGCTCTAACACGGTTATTGGGGTCTTCAAGATAAGGTTGGATAATACCAACTATAGAACCTGATTTGATGCCTTCAATAGCTTCGATAGCATTTGCTCTGACACGAGGGTCTTCGTCTCTTAGAGCACTTTGAAAAACAGGCATCAATTTATCACTTGCCATCATGCCTAAGGCCATGATTACAGATGCTCTGATACGAGCATTTTTTTCTTGCTGATATAGCTTTTTAAGAAGGGTAATTGACATCCAGTTTTTGATTTTACCGAGAGCAATGATAGCTCCTATGATAGAATCTTCTTCGAAGAATATTAAAGCATCTTCTTCTAATGGAACTTGATCTGTTGAATCAAGATTAGAATCCATATAATTATTTAAAGCATCCATCAAAATATCAAAAGCTTCTGGATTTTCCATCATGCCTAGTGCACGTGCAGCATTAAAACGAACTTCCTGGTTGGAATCTTTTAAAGCATTAATGAGAAGCTTAGCAGACTTACTGGAGTCAATATTTCCAAGAGCAAGAGCCATGAAGTCTTGAATATTATCGCTTTCATAAGTTTCTAATAGAAAATCTGTCGCTTTTTCACCTTTAAACTTAGAAAGAGCTATTGCAGATTCTCTTCTTTGGTTATATTCACCTGCTAAAAAATTATGAATGAGTTTTGCTAATAATGGCTTTAAATTGTTAATGACTATAGATTTATCTTCCATTTGAATACCCTTCTTTACTTTGAAAGATATGATATCAAAGATTTATAAAAATATAAAGTTTAGCTTTGTTAAAAATTTTTCTAGTCTTCTTTACATTTTAACTTTGGTTGGATAATCAAAAAAACATAAAAAAATGCCACTCTTTCGAGTGGCATTTTTTTACTCTATAAGTTTATAGGGGGATTACTTAGAACTAACAGCCTTAAGAGTATTGTATTCTCTGTATGCATCTTGATATTCTTTAAGAGCTCTGTTAACTTCGTTAGAATCAGCTCCACCACTGTTAGTTACAAGTGATGTATATTTCTGATATGCAGCAAGGTAACGATTGTGAGCATCTTCAAGAGTTTTGTTTTCGCCGTTGGCTTCAGCATCGCCAGAATCATCAACTACTTCAGCAGCACTTGGAGTAGTAGGAACAGTTACTGGACTTGCAGCAACTGGAGTTTCATCAGAAGCAATCTTAACAGATTCGCCGCTTCCAACAGGAATTATTTCACTGCTAACATTACCAATTGGCTGAACTTCACCTTCTGGGAATACACTAGACATTTCATAATCGCCTGGTGTAATAGTGATTGTTTCAGATTCTGGAAGAACAGAACTATTTGCACTATTAGCTTTCTTTTCTTTGTATTTCTTGTAGATGAAATAACCAGCAACACAAGCACCAACTATAAGCAATGCAGGTATAAAGAGAGGGCTTGTGAAGATACCAGCTATAAAGCCACCGACAGCACTAATTGCAGCACCGATAGCACCTGCGAATGCAGATACAGCACCGATAACACCGCCGCCAATAGCTGCTATACCACCAACTATAGCTGCACCAATACCACCAATTCCACCAGCACCAGCGATAGCACCACCAATAGCAGGAGCAGCAAGTGCAATACCAGCACCAGCAGCAACGCCTACAGCGCCACCAATTAAAGCACTCTTCTTGTCAATCTTACCGAATGCAGGAGCAGGCTGGAAAACAGTGTAGTCTACCAGCATGAGGAGAGAAAGAACCATGCAAAGTAAAACTTTAGCCCTTTTCATTTTTGATACCCCCAAGTATGTAACTTATTTAAACTTATGATTTGGGTCGTGGGTGTGTACCCTTACCTTTGTCTTTATTTTACTTATTTAATATAAAAGCGTCAAGTAGTCACTTAATTTTTTTTATATTTTTTTTATTTCTTTAAGTATCAACTCTCTAAAACGCCATAAATAAATACTTCTGACACTAGTCTTTCAGCAGATCAGATAAAATAGTATTCCTCTTTTTTATTTTATTGTTGTTAACAGCAATAGATATTGCCTTTTTGCTTCCTAGAAAAACCATTGTTTTTTTGGCTCTCGTTAGACCAGTATATATAAGATTTCTCTGAAGCATCATATAGTGCTGAGTATGGGTAATCATAACTACAGCAGGATACTCACTTCCCTGAGATTTATGAACAGTAATAGCATATGCATGAGCAAGATCAACAAAATCAGCCGGTTGAAACAATACTGTTCCTTGAGGGAAATCTATAGTAATTTCCTGATCTTCAATAGAAATATCAGTTATTGTACCTATATCCCCATTAAAGACGTCTAATTCATAGTTATTCCTAAGCTGAATAACTTTATCTCCAACACGAAAAATTCTATTTGCATGATTAATTTCATTTTTATTTGGAGCTGGAGGATTCAATATTTCCTGAAGTATTCCATTAAGAGCAATTGCTCCCAGTGGACCCCTGTTCATAGGAGTAAGAACTTGAATATCTGTAATAGGATAATAGCCAAATTTTTTAGGAAGACTCTTAGCAACTACATTTTTCAATAAAGAAATAACCTTATCAACCTGTTCCGCCTGAATAAAATAACAATCAGTAGCAGTATGACCGTCAGGAACTGTTAGTTCTGGCATTTCTCCATTATTGATACGATGAGCATTCTTTATTATTTGTGAAGACTCAGCCTGTCTGAATATTCTATCTAGTGTAATAGTCGGAATGACACCTGAATTAATCAATTCATTCAATACAAGACCGGCTCCAACTGAAGGAAGTTGGTCAATATCACCAACTAGAACAATAGAAGCACCGACAGGAACGGCCTGTATTAAAGAATGAAACAAATTCATATCTACCATTGAAGCTTCATCTATAATCAATACATCACAATCCAAAGTATTCATGGAATTATGCTTAAAACCATGAGTCTGGTGATCGTATTCTAATAGACGATGAATAGTGGAAGCATTAAAACCAGACACTTCTGTTAATCTCTTAGCGGCTCTACCAGTGGGACTAGCTAATAATACTTTATGTCCCATATACTTATGAGCCATTATTACAGCTTTAAGAGTTGTTGTTTTACCTGTTCCAGGGCCACCAGTAATTATCAAGAAGCCTTTTGTAAGAGAAGTTTCTACAGCTAACTGCTGAACGTCACTTAAGTTTAAACCATGAGCGACTATAGCTTTATCCATGACAGAAAGCAATTGTTCTCTAGATACATTTCTCTGACTACAAGCTAAACGTTTTATATATAGTACGCTTTTTGATTCTGAATAATAATTTATGGGAAGATAATAAAGTTTCTTTCCATTATATTCTCTAGAAATAATCTTTTTCTGAGATATCAACGAATTCAAACTATCGCTAATCAGCTTAGAATCGTTAATTTCCAAAGTTTCTTCGGATAGTTTCAACAACTCATCCAGAGTCAAAAATAAATGACCTTCTTTATTTACAGAATTTAGAGAATAAAGTATGCCTGCAGCTACTCTTCTTGAATCGTTTCCACTTATTCCAAATTCAGAAGCAATCTCATCAGCCTTTTTAAAACCTATACCCGGAATTTCATCAGCTAATATATAAGGATTTTCAGAAACCTTCTTAATAGCTTCTTTATCATACCTTTTAAAAATTCTCGCAGCATATGCAGTAGAAATTCCATGCCCCTGCAAAAACACCATAATATCCTGAATTGAACGATGTAAGAAAAAGCCTTGAGAGATTTTATCTGCTTTACTTGGCCCTATTCCAGAACATTCTGCCAATTTTTCAGGATGGTTTTCGATTATATCTAAAGTATCTATCCCAAATGCATTAACTAATCTTTTTGCCGTAACAGGTCCTATTCCTTTTATTAAACCAGAACCCAGAAATTTCTCTATGCCTTTTAATGTAGCAGGTTTCAAAACAGCATATCTTGAAGTCTGAAACTGCATACCAAAAGTTGGATGACAAGCCCAGATGCCGTAAGCTTTTATTTCTTCACCAGGCTGAATCATGCAAAAATTACCTACTAGAGTTACCCCATTCGGATAGTCTCTACCAGAAGCTTTTAATACATGATAACCATTCTGCTCATTAGCAAAGGTTATACGTTCTATTGTAACTGTTATACTTTCGTTATCCACAAAAAAATATTATCACAATAAGCAGTTCATTCCAATATCATTGACTTTTATATAGATAAAATGATAACTTTCCGCAATGAAAAAAAATATATCATTATCTATAGCTATACTTTTGGCTATTTATATAGTTTTTATTCAGAATGACCCTTGGCGGCACATTAGTCCAGATAAGGTCTATACAGCCATTGTTTCTACTGATGGATGTATTGTTCCAGGTCATTCTCAGGATTTTTTAGTTAATCTTTTTAAAAATAACGAAAGCCAAAGAATATTCGCCAAGGGAATAAGATTAGGCATGCAAATTACTATGCCTTTAACTGATGGAACAACAAAAAATGATATTATTCCTCTCAGTTATATTGTTCCAGGCAAATATATTGGAACCTATATTTTCCCTGATAATATCGAAGAATCAACTGCAACCATAAGTATCTTTCCCGATCGTAGAACAGATAAGCCAATAATGAGCTGCAACATTCCTATAAAAAAGGAAAAAGCTATTATTGTTCAGGAACCCCAAAAGCAAGTATATATAGGCGACAAAGTTTCTTTTCCTCTTGCTTCTGTTGAAAAGAAAACCGGCTTAAGCATATTTAAGATACCTGTAAGAGTAAAAGTTATAGCTCCATCAGGCTATACAACAACAAATAGAGTAGTTTCAACCGATGCGGATGGTCTTGCCACTTTTGAAACCTTTATACATTCTGCTTCTCCTGAAGGCTATTACACATTTGTTTTTCAATCAGACAACTTTGAACAAAAAATATCTATATATGCAAAAAGGAATACAGAAAAACTTTCTTTTTTCACTACACAAGCAGTTTATTCTCCCAACGTAGAAACAAATGAAAACTGTGGTTATATATTCAACTTGAATTGTGAACCCCAGGGGGCTTTAATGGCCTACGGCTGCCCAGAATCAGAACACAGACAAATTGAAATCTGGCAGAACGGAAAACTACAATATCATTCAAATTTAGCACTTGAAGGCGGAACAATTTCCCTTATATTGCAAAAACCTTTGCTGGCTGGCTGCCCTGTATTATTTAAAGTTTGGCAGATTTCGGGGAATACTGTTTCATCTCACGAAAAAATCAGATATATTCCTCCTCATAAATCAAACAGATCAAATATTTTTCTTAGAGATATAAATCAAGAATTTCAGAATACTGAAAAAGATAAATTAGCAGTAGCCTTTGCTAGAAAAGGCTTTATAGGCACTTCTTCTAATCTAACAGTTGCAAATCTTACCAAGATTTGTTCTCAAAACTTAAAAAATGTATCTATAAATTCAAAGAATGAAACCCCTGTCAGCTATTATGATACTATGCTGAAAGAGAATAGTGAGACTCAAATATCACCTGAAATAAAATTTATCTTAGTTGAACGTGAATTCAGTCTAAAAGACTGCAATAAATGTACAATCCTACTAGATACAAAATCTTTTCTTTCAGAGTATATTAAATCATTGAATAAAAAAGAATATAGATTAAATACTATTCTTGCTGAATCAATATCTAGAGTAGACAGATATCCTTATCTTGATCTACAAGAACAACTAGTTGAAAAAGAAAACCTAGAAGGTTTACTAATACCTATTTCAGAAATTTATAGCTACTTAAGTAAATTTCCACAAAAGAAAAGCCAATATGCTCCTTCTATTCTAAGCACAGTAAATAAAATAAAAAATATCACTTTTATTCCAGCAGAATTAACATTTGACTTTGCTTCTATAAAAGACAGCGAACTTAATAACCTTCCTATGTTAGATATTGAACCAGTAGCCAGAAGTCTTGATAGTATTCAGGGACTTTTAAAACCTACAGGCAAGATTATATTAAAGAAAAACGATAAAATAACAGAATTAGAACTGAATAAACCATCATTAACTATATCTTCAAAAGACTACGATTCTATTGTAAATCTACGCTCTTTCCCATTAATAATAGAAGTTCAATAATATCAAAAACGCATAATCTTACCCATTTAACTCTTTTTAAAAAGAATTAACCTAAATAATACCCTATTAATTCGGTTGATATTAGTCTAAAAACAATGTATAATCTTAATATGGGACATATGAAATCATCTAAGATTGTACAATCCTTTTTGGCTATTATACTAATTTTAGCCTCATCATTATCAGCATTTGCCTGTGATGATACTTTAGTAATGCTTCTTACAGCAAAGAATCCCTCAAGCGAATTTTCAAAATCAATCAGATCATTTATGAATTCTTTGACCGTCCTCGGAACATCTTTAAAATACACAAAAAAAGACGATTATAACGTAGAAGTTGAAGGCATGCTGTCAGCTTGGATGGAATTTTCCAAGAAATATATGACTAACCCACCAGAAGAAGCAAAAAACGATCGCCAGTGGATATTAAAAATGTCTAATACTGCAAAAAAAATAGGAGAAATCAGAAAACTTGTTAATAATAAGCAGTATTTAGATGCACATAACAATGTGCTAGAACTAAGCAATACTATAGGTTCATTTTTTGAAACTGTTGGAATCACAGATGAAAAACAAGTATTTATTGAAACTTCAGCAGATTTGAATGATTTACAGCGTTTTGTAATTAATAATTCTTATCAGGAAGCCCAAGAAAAGCTCAATAAAATAAAAGAAGACCTAAATTCTTTTAAGAAATACATTACTGAAGAAGATTATTCTTCAGCATCTAATACAGCCAATTTAATAGATTCTGTTTCTCTTGCATTAACTAATAAAGAATTACCATTAAGTATTGATGCAACAATTTCAAAACTTAGAACTAGTTTTGAAGAACTTCGTTCAAGAATTCTTATGACAGAATGGTTTTCAGAAAACGAAGCTAAAGAAGAAGGGAAATAATTATGCTTAAGGTTTCAGTTATCAAAAGTAAAACTAAATGCGCTAGCTGTGCAGATACAGAAAAAATCTGCAAAGAAATAGCTGCAAAATACCCAAACGATATAGAAATTAAAATACTCATAGATGGTGAACCTGAAACAGCTGATTTTGGGTTATATTCTACCCCTGTAGTTGCTTTAGGCTACAAAATCTATTCCATGGGAAAACCTGTTATAAAAGAAAAAGTCGAAACCTGGGTAAAAAAAGAACTTGCCTTATTAGAAAAGGCTGGTAGTTAATTCTTTTTTCTCAGTAGGTCCCAACAACTTAAATGATCAAATAAGGTTTAATACTAATGATAGAGATATTTAACTCAATAATTACATGGTTTGAGCAATTTTTAATCTCTTGTCATTTAGGTTGGATGTGGCCTGGCTTCGCAGAAGCTGGTAAATTCATTGGTGAGCATTTGCTTTCAGGCATGATTCCAGCATTTTTTATTGCTGGTGCAATAGCTATTTTTATTGATAAAGACCGTATAACCAAATATATGGGAGCAAAAGCCAATCCTTTTGTTTCTTATCCGGTTGCAGCTCTTTCTGGCGGTATTTTAACAGTATGTTCCTGCGGTGTTATTCCTATTTTCACTAGTATTATGCAACAGGGAGCAGGTGTCGGACCAGCTTTTACATTCTTAATGTCAGCGCCAGCAGTTAATCTTATTGCTTTATCCTATACAGGCACTCTTTTAGGACAAAATTTTCTAATCGGCAGAACCTTAGCTGTTTTCTTCAGTGCAATAGGCATAGGAATAGCTATGCGTTACTGCTTTCCAGACCAAATATACGAACCAATAAAATCAAAATACGTTATTGTTGAAGAAGAAAAAAACTATACCGACTTTCAATTAATAGTATTTTTTGTTCTATTAATTCTTATTATGCTGACAACAACAGGTATATTAGATAAATTCACTGTCTATTTAACCACTTTTATAGGAATAACCTCTAGTTTTTATAGCAGAATTACTTTTGTAGTAATAGAAATTCTTTTAACCGCTATTTGGGCTTGGAAAATTTTTGACAAATATGAAATAAAGCTTTGGATAAAAAAGTCCTACCAACTCTTCATAATGATATTTCCAAAAGTCTTAGCAGGTATCTTTGTTTGCGGAATTATAGCAAAACTTTTCTCATTAAATGACTTCCTAAAATTCTTTGAAACAAACTCTCTGTCTGCAAATATTTTTTCTTCGATATTAGGAGCTTTGATGTATTTTGGAACAATAGTAGGTGTTACTATTGTTATGACATTGCATAATTTTGGTATGCATGCCGGTCCATCTCTTACCCTGCTTTTAGCAGGTCCGGCAGTTAGTCTACCAAGTATCATAGCCTTAGTTCCAATAGTTGGAAAAAAGAAAGCCTTTTCATTTCTTGGATTTGTAATGCTTTTTAGTGCATTCTGTGGTTTCATATTTGGTTTGTGTTGCAATACGAATTAATAATTCAGTCATATTTTTTTATAAAGCAAAGAAAGGATAGATAATAAAATGAGTAATCCAAAAGAAGAATTAGAAAAGATTCAGGAGCTTTTTTCAAAAGCTAAATATGATGAAGTTCAACCTCTATTAAAAGATTATCTATCTAAATATCCAGAAAACCCATTGGTTTATAAGCTATATGGAAACGTCCTAGCTTATACCGGATATCTTAATAAAGCCAGACTAGTTTGGAAATACGCCTTAAAGAAGTTCCCAGAAAACACAGATATACTTTATAATCTAGCTCTTTCAGGAATAGTATCAGGGAAACCCTACAAAGTATATTTGAAAAAACTACTAGATATAAAACCAGACGATATGGATGCTATTTCCATGCTAGCACAAATAGCTAAAGATAATGGTAATTATAAACTATCAATTAAATATTGGAAACAAGCATTAGAGCTACAGCCAGACAATGTTGAAATAATGAATAACATAGGTGTATCTTACGCAATTTTAAGTAGATATGGGCAAGCCGCTGTCTGGTATAAAAAAGCATTAGAAATAGATGATAGCTATGCCTTAGCTTATTTCAATCTTTCTAATGCCTTATATGAAATTGGTGAATACCAAGAAGCACTTCAAAATGCTGAAAAATCAATGGAGCTGGATCCTACAACTCATGCTCCACAAGCTTTATCTTTAATAAGACAAATAAAGAAAAATCTTGAAAAATAATAGTAATTAATTATCAGTTCAACAATCTTTCGTCTATTTCTTCTTCGCCGAAAGCTTCTGTTGCTTGTCTAATCTGACCCATTAATGCAGCTTGTCGGCATTTTAGATTACCAATTTCTTCCTTAAGCAGTCTGTTGACTTCATTTGCAACATTTAATTCTCTTAAAGCTTTCAAATAACGCTTTTTCAACTCATTAAAGCTATCATTTAATCTTTCTGTTTCACATACTGCAGAAGAAATCTTACAAAGAATTAATTCCAAAGCTTCTTTGTCAACATTTTTGTTTAATTGGTTTTGTTTCATCAAATGTATTCCTATGATTGAACTGGTACATTTGATATCGTTTTAAGTTTTTATTTATTTAACTATAAAATCAATTAAAAATAAAAAGTATTATTATATTAAATTATATAGGCTTTACTTCTGCATTTGCAGTAACAGAACACATATCATTTAAAATAACTTTATCATCTTTTGGATGTGTGGAAAAAATCTTAAAAGTAACTATAGTTTTTATATTATATGCTTCTTTTGGATTACTAGAATTCTTGCTATAAGCAATCCCTCTAATAGTTGATACATTATAAGAAGTAATATCCACACCACTAACATCAGTAATCAATTCTTTAGATCTTATAAGTCTGCATTCTTTTTCATTGAAAGGTTCGTTCAGAGAGAAAGCCCTGTCTGGATTCGAACGGGTGTCATACTCAATCAGATATTCTTCCATCGAAATCTTACCCAGTTTGGTAATAGAAAAATCTTCAGTTGGTTCAAGAACAAATCTTGTCCATTTAATCAAACCAGGATTATAACTATTACTGTAATCTTTTTCAGGCTGACTTATAGGAAAATACATTAAAATAATTCTATTACTATCTGGTTTTATAATTCCTTGATTGCTTCTAGCATGAATTTCATAAGCATCTGATGGATTAACACTAATATCACGCAAACGTCCTGAAGAATCGTAAAAGCGCTTTTCTTTAAAGGGTGTAACTTTAATAATTTGTTTTGGTGGTGTAGTATTAGTATAATTCTTTACCAATGTTGAAGGATAAGACATTTCCTTCATTTTTAAACCTATTTGTCTAGTTGCATTACGAAGTTGACCAATAGTCTGTTGTATCCAAGTCCCTTTTGCTGATTCTTTTCTTGCATAAGAGATAATATAACTGGCTAACCCTAAAACCAGCGATAGAACCAATATAGACATGCATACTTCTACAAAAGTAAAACCATGTCTTTTTATATTGTTTTTCATTTTCATCTCCCAGAGAAACGAGAAACCACAAATTCTTCTGTCATGCTATCAGTAAACTCTTTATTACGACCATGGCTGACATAAGCTTCTACATGCAATCTATAACTGTCCTGAACCATTTTCATATCATCATTAGAAAGAACATATTCCAAGTTAGTAATTTTAAATCTCCCTTCATAAGGGAATTTATCATTAGGATCTTTATTGGGCTTATAAAGGTCATAACCCTCTAGAACTGCTCCTTCCATAGCCATAGAAAGAATATTCCCAGACTCTGTTAATGCTAAAGCATTTCCACTATTCCCACCATTTCCATAATAATCATATATTTCTTTTGGCAACAATGAAATCTGTAGCTTTCCAAACTGCATACAAGAATGAGCTAAATAATATGCCTGCATTGCATAAATAGTCTTTTTAGTCTGATTGCTAAGATTTGTATTTGCCTGAAACATAGAAAACATAACTATGCCTACAGCAAATGCAAAAAACAAAACGATCATTATAGCTATACCTTTACGTTTTGCCATATTCAACCTTCCAAATTTGATTTAAAACCCACAAGAAACATTGTTTTTGCTCTTGGGTCCTTATTTGGATCTTTTTCTTTCAATAAACTCCATTTAACTTCAACAATAATTTTTTTAACAATATTGTATTTTCCATCAGCATCCTTACTTGTAAGATGACTTATTTGAAATTCTTTTGGATTTGAATTTTTATCCAATATATTTATTGAAAGATTGTTATCTAAATCAACGACTTTAACTCTCGCTCTTATCCAAAACCCTTTATCGGTCTTATAAAGGCCATCACCTTTAAAATGTTTGCCATCAAGTTCACAACCCTCTCTAAATATTTGAGGAATAATATCTCTCATGAATTCAACGGCACCCTTCACTTCGGGATACTCTTTCTTTACAGGATCATCTTCTAAGGGGTCTGCAAATGTACATGGATTCCCCTCTCTTAAAGCTCTCCAAGGAATTTGAAAAAGTATAGTATCCATTATCTGCTTGGCATGTGATATAGCCATAACTTCAACATAGATTCGTTCTGTTTCTTTTACTGAATTGGTCAAAAAATTAAAAACAGGTAATAGAATAGTTGCCAGCAATAAAACAGCTACCATAACTTCAACAAAAGTTATTGCTAATCTATTTTTGGGGTTTCTTTTCATACCTTAAGCATAACATAAGGTTTACAATAATACAAACTTAGAGCCATAAAAAAACACCCTCTTATTTAAGAGGGTGTTTGGAATTTTATTCTATATCTAACGGAATAAACAGAATTTCTCTGTTCCCTGCCTTATCATAAGCATCTAGATATAAATAGGGGTTCTCTGGAATCAAGAATTTAGAGAAATCTATTTCTTCTTCATTTACTGGAGAAACAGGAGTTGGTTCACCTCCGGCACCAGCACAGACCCCAAATTTTATCTTATCTGTATCAAGCATGTAGTTATCATCACCGATAACTTTCACTTTAATAACAGAATCTTTCGACAGTTTAATTCCACCATCTTCATTAGAAATAATCATCTTAGTGCCAAGTTCATAGCCTTCAACTATTTTATCTTCCTCAGCACTATTGAAAAGATCACCACTGAAACACATATCGGCAGTCTTTGGAAGAGGATAATGATCAGGGGGATTTTCAACTGGCCATATACGACCAGTATATCCATTTACAACAGATATTTCTAAACCGCAAGCAGGTGGAGTAATATCTTTAACCTTAAACATAGAAGCAGCGCTGGAATTGGCAAAGCATGTAATTACTTTTCCTTCTTCACTAACATACTGCATCTTTCTAGAACTATGGCAAGTAACAGAACCTTCATCAGTAGGTGTAGTAGGAATTATAACCATCTGATTGATAGCAACATCATATTTTTTAGGTGCTAAAAATGTTTTCTGCTTTGTCCAATCATTTACATGCCAAAGAGCAGTAGGTTTTTCCTCTAACCATTGAGCTTGGAAGAATTCTTCATTACCAGTTACCGTTTTGGTTGGCGGATCATCATAGAAAATATCTGAATTGGCAGAGACGGTTAAAGGCTCATCTTCATTAACTTCTTCAGGAAGTTTACCACCGTTTTCATCACCAATAGACATATCTAATACCGGAGCAGGAATAACCGGCTTCATAGGGAGTTTATCAGAACCACCAGTTAACCAAGGAGTTTCACTATCCGGACTAGGAGAATCAACATCGTCTTCAGCAAAAACAGCCCCGCCTACCATCAAACCTAATAGTAATACTAAAAAGAGTTTTTTATTCATCAGTATATTCTTCACCCTTATAAATATTATCTATTTGAACTACCTTCAAAACTAGCAGAGCTGTTAACTACATAGATAGGACCAGTTATCTTGGTAAGATTCTTAGAAACGTCTTGAGCTGTAGCTTCAAAATAATAATCTGGCTGATCTTCATAGTCTGCTCTAGGATAGTTTGGTATTCTGAACATATAAGCGCCATTTTCATCTGGCATTATTTTTTCGCCATTAGAATCTTTAATAGTAAAAGTTACGCCATCTTCTTCTTTTGAACCAACAGATTTACGTTTATCACCATTGTCAACACTTCTTACTAGTGCAATAAAAGGAACATTTCTTCTTACATAAACACCCTTGAATACTTCGTTTTTCTTTCCACCTTCTACAACGGCTTGCTGAGTTTTATCCTGTTCGTTTAGAAGTTTTGTAGGAATAACATCACCCTTCAGAGTAGGTACACCATTTTCATCAAATAAACTACCACAAACAGTGTATCTTACTGTTTTTTCTTCAGGAAGCTTATTGCGCTGACTTGCACTTACAGCACCTTCATCAACAAATATATAGCTTGTACCTTCAATATCTTTATAGTTATCTTGGGTAACAAATGGTTCGCCAGCCTTAGCGAGTAAATTTTCAACCATTTTATTTGATAATTCTTCTTCTGTATTAGCAAAATCATTACCAACACATTCTTCAAAAGCGACCCAAACATCTGGTGCGGTTACGTCATGAACAGTAACAGCAGTAACCTGGTTAGCTGTAGCTATACCGGTAGTTTTATTACCACCAGTTCCGCCTTTGCCATCATTACCAGTTTTTGAGGCTCCACCAGCATCAGAAAGTTGTCTTGAACCAGAATTATGGACTTTATATGAACCTGGATCAGTAAAATCACATGAATTAGAAGTTTTGTTAGATGGATTGCTCTTTACATTATTTTCATCGTTATCATCTGTTATTGTCCAGCTAACTTGAGCAGAACCTTTAAGTTTCTGACCATTATCTGTTTTAGTTCCACCTTTTTGATATATCAAAGAGTTTTCAGATGCTTTATAAGGACAGTCTTCCAAGTATTGTCTAGAAGAGCCATCGCTTCCTCTGAAACCTTCTCCTTCACCAGAAGGCATATTAAGTTCCATATCTGCCTGTATGTTTTTATTAGTGTTATTATTTCCTGCTTCTTGTGCATAAATAAAACAACTACTAAAAACTGCTAGTGTACAAAATAAACCTAAAAGCTTTTTATTCATAGAATCCCCCTAAATTTTATCAATAGAAGAACTAAAACTACTCTTTAAAGTATAACATAAAAAATCTTTATTTCACAAATTTAGTTATTGCTATCCTTCTCTTTTTGCTCTTTAATTGTCTGTTTTAATCTTAAAAGTTCTGCTCTCATCATATTTGTTTTTTCAAATGACAAAGCTTTGTCAACTTCTTCATTAGCTTTATCAAAATTCTTCTGTGCGATATTCAATTGAACATTAACGATTCTTGCCAAAGTATTTTTCGGATCTATACTTATAGCTGATTCAGCATATTCTTTCGCTTTATCATAATTATTATTGTTATAAGAAATAGAAGCACCTAATGCAAGACAACCAGCATCCTTTGAGTTTCTCTTCAATGCTTCTCCAATACTAGTTTGAGCTGCCTGAATATTGTTTTCCATCATATAAATCTTCGCTAATTCATGGTGTGGAAGGTAAGATTGCTTATTAATACTAGAAGCATTTCTAAAATAAATTTTAGCTTCAGATAATTTACCTCTTCTAATAAATTCATTAGCTGTTTCTAACTGTATTTCATAATTAGAATTATTCTTTAAAGCTCTTGCTTTAATTTCTTTATCTGGTAAATCTTGCAATTTGCTATTACCCATAACAGATTCTTGTTCTTTTTTCTTAAGAGCTGCTTCTTCCTGAGCTCTAAGATAATCATCGTATGCTTTTATTTCATCATCACGTTTTTTATCTATTTGAGATAATTTGTCACAGGCCTTTAAAACAACCTTATAGTCATATTTATAAATAGAATTATCTAATTCTGATTTTACTCTATTTATTTCAGAAGAAGCATATTTGTAATCGCCATTAAGATAACAAATAAAAGCATTAATAAAGACTTTTTCTGATTCAGTTCCTCTATCTCTAATTATTTTTTCTATTTCGGAAACTAACCCTTCATCATCTAATCCCTGATACTTTGGTTCTGACGAAACAGCAATCATATATAATCTAATTGCTTGTCTATAAAGTTTGCTTTTATATGCAATCAAAGAAGCCTCAAAATATATTTTAGGAAAAATTTGACCACTATCTAAGTAATATTCTAATGCTTTTACAGCAGCTTCTTTTTTATTCATCTTCATTAGATTATTATAACAATCTAAAAAAGGTGTATAATTCTTAGAATCTAGTTTTATACATTTTTTATAATAGGAAACAGCCTGATTATTATTCCCGGCAGCTTCATATAACTGTGCTAACTCATAATTATAACTATAATTATTACTAAAGTTTTTATTAACAGAATCTGCTAAAGAATCAATATTATTAAACGATTCAATCTGTTTTTTATATTTTATAAGATTAATAATACCGTCTTTGGAATCAGACCAATCATCAACTAATTGAACCATATATTTTTCAAGATCTTTATTATTAGGCAAATACAGAGAGACTCTAGCTATGCCTTCCAAGACTGATTTTTTTAAATTTGTAGGGAGAGGTTCTTCTGCCAATTCAAGATAAAGACTAGCTGCAGCACTGAATCTACCTGTTAATTCGTATAGATATGCAAGAGAATAACCATCTAAAGGTATTTTCTTTATTTTTAATGCTTTTTCAAAAAAAAGAATTGATTTATCATAATCTTTCAAAGAAGAATAACAATAAGCCAACATACTCTGAATATCATAGTTCTGAGTGTTTTCTTTTCCTTTTAAAATGTTAATAGTTTCTTGATATTTTTCTTTAGCAAAGGCTGCTTTTGCTGATTTTATGACTTTTAATTCTTCCTCTGCATTTTTTTCTGCTTTCTCTTCTTCTGAGACTTCTTCAACTACAGTTTTAGTAGGTTTAACCTTAGGCACAACAGGATTCTTAGACTTATTATAAAAAAAGAACCCTACTCCGCCTAATATACAAATCAATAAAAATACTGGTATTTTTAAGTCATCCATATAGCAAATCTAACACAAACAGAAGTTAAAAACAATATAATAAGAGGATACAGATATATAAAAAAAGAGACGACTACCAAAAGAATCGTAATCGTCTCTCTTTAAAATCAAATTTAGTCTTCGTCTACAACAACAACGTCTTTAACTTCTTCGAGATTCAAAGTTCCATTTAAATAAGCAATATAATGCTTACAGGTTTCACATTTAGAGTTATTGTAAACTTCCCAACAATATGACATATTTTGCTCCTTAAAATAGTATTTAAAAGTCAAGCAGCTTTACGATAAGTATAAGTTAGATAATCATCTCCGATTACTGTTTCAGAAAGTTCATCATCAACAGCAAAGGCTTTAACTAACTCATCTCTAAATCTCGGTTCAAGCCAAATCGCTCTTCTCCAGCATCTTATAGCTTGATCAAGCTTATTGATAGTTGCATAAGCTATTCCAAGATTATATAAAGCTTGAGAGTTTCTAGGGTTTACTCTCAAAGATTCTTGATAAGAACTTATAGCTTCATCTGTTTTTCC
>JAEEGL016404486.1_pt1 | contig 20900 bp, 17 predicted proteins | sample 9134231 | NCBI WGS metagenome assembly JAEEGL01 (sample SAMN16246548, study PRJNA631951) | gut metagenome | biome: gut microbiome; feature: rumen; material: fiber-attached | host: Bos | place: Iran: Karaj | collected 2018-10
TAATCCGATTCTCTTATCATTAAAAAGGCGCACATACCGCCTCTTTTCCCACCGCTTGCCCTATGGGAATGAAGTAGTTCTTTATTACATGAAGTACAGAGATCGGGAAGTATGATATTCTCAGGTCTTACTCCACACTCCTCAAAAAGGAGACAGTTGGCCATAGGAAGATCAAGAAGATACTTCCCTTCCTTTCTTTCTACAGGCATATATATTCTGTCGCATTGCGCGGGAGTATATGCCTTTTTAAATTCTTCGGCTACATCTGCACTGACTTCATAGCACTCTTTTCCGATGCAGGGTCCGATGCAGCAGATAAGGTCATTGGGATCAGTCCCGAATTCCTTTCGCATCAGCTCGATGGTATTTCTCCCGATTTTTGTCACAGTTCCGCGCCAGCCCGAATGTGAAAGACCTATGCAGTGCCTCACCGGATCCACAAAATACAAAGGCACACAATCTGCATATGAACCGACCAGACACACTCCTGGATCATCTGTAACAAGACCGTCTATGTTATCGAAATTTCTATCATGAAGAACACCCATCCCTTTGCAGGAAGGATCTACTCTCATGACATTATTGGTATGAGTCTGCGCAGCATATACCATCTGCTCTCTTTTTATGCCGATCGCATCTCCGAAAATCCTGAAGTTTTCTTTTACAGTTTCGGGATCGTCACCGACAGTGAAGCTCAGATTCATCTCGGCATACTGCCCCTTGCTGACTCCGCCTTTTCTTGTCGAAAATGCGTTCATAAGCCATGGGTATTCGTTCAGTTTTTTGTGCTGAAGAAATCCCACGTTATCTTTTTCGATATATGTTGTGGTTCTTTTTTTATTTATCATACACCCCATACTCGCATCCAAGATGTGTTACGTTGATATCGTCGATCAGTCTTAATCTGTCTTCTCCGATCTTTTTGTAAAGCAGTATCCTTCCGGTCCCGTTACCGCCGTTCCAGAGTCTGTTGTGACGTTTTTCTCCGTTGGGAGCTTCGTAATTCACGAGAAGCATATCTTTCTTTTTACATCTGAATTTAGTGCGGATCATTGAGGTCGCATTATCCATGTTGACCTGCCAGATTATCTCGTCGTCTGTCTCTCTGCACTTAAAACGCGTTCCCGGAAAAGTCCAGAATTTAGAAAAATTGTACTCATACTCTTTACCCTCATAATAGAAAGCACCCAAGAGCTTATCGTTGAATTCGAACCCAAAAGCCTTCGGCTTTCCCCCGCCTATATCAAACACACTGTTTTCGAGCTTATTTCCGGTTATATTACTTGTCATGCAGTTTGATGACAGCCATATCCATGGGCTTGTGAAGTTTTCGCCCCAGTTCTTGTCGGCATAACCGTAGCAATTGTGCTCGCTGACATTGTACTTCTCACTGTTATAAATAACATAACCGCTGAAGCCTGTTTTCATTCCTTCTGCATGCCAGTACATCTCAAAAGCTTTGAGATCACGGAAAAGCTTGCTCGCGCCGTAACCCACATTGAACGCGATCTTCTTGTTAACCTTAAGGTCCCACTTCATCTCGCCGGCATCCGACATATACTCTGGATGTTCTTTTGCTTCCTCATCACTTACGCTCACACTCCCTCGCAAGTACCTCTCCGAAGCATAGCAGTCATCAGCTTCAATACTGAAAGGTGCCGTGGCATGAAGCCTCACTTTCTTCCATGCGAAAAACCTGTGGAGCTGCGCAGCATCCTCACCCCAGCACCCGGCTTTTACCATAAGATATGACGGCCAGACTCCTTTTTTCTTATTCTCCGGGAGCTGACCATAAACAGGCCTGGCCCATCCAAGTTCGGGATTGCAGGTAAAGAATTCTATAAAAAACGCTTTCTCCTCGCCCGTCTTTTCATTTATCCCCGTAAATGAATGCCACCACCAGTCGTAACCGTCGTCGGCAAAAATTCCGTCGAGCATGAATTCATCGCGTGTCTTATCATGGATATTGAACATAATACGTCCTTTCCGGTTCCATAGCCATCAAAGTTCATCAGTTTTTGGAACTCAATACTTCAATCATTGAATCTCTGTCAAGATAATCAAGCTCACAGAGAGGTATTCTCTCATAATCTCCCAGAACCGCATCAAGGTTCTGCTCATACTGCTCTTTTGTTACTATTTCCTGATTCCATTTCCAGTCTCCATAATCAAGAATATCGAAGCCTCCTTCCGAGGGTAGTTCAGCCTGGTTCACTTCAAAATATCCAGATCCCACAACCGTCTTTTCTCCATTCTCGAGAAGCATAACTGAATCAGAGGGTTCTCCATACGGAGCATAAGATGCATAATCATAAACCATACGCGATCCCGATATATAATACAGGTTTCCCCTGTATCCTCCTGCCGATGCAACACCATCCCTAAGATCCTCATATTTTTCCAAACCTGACAATCCGGTAAATACGATCATGTAGGGCTGGAGATTATACAGCATCATGCTTTCATTCTCATAATTCGTGCAGGTGCAGACAAGATCATTAGTCCCGTCAAGATCTAGATCTATAAGAGCAAATCCATCCCATTCCACATCCGTTGATTCCTGAACTACTGTCAGGTAATCGCCATATAAAGCATTGCCCGGCTCTTCCGGAATATCCTCGACTTCCTGATCAGTCACCTCCGCAGGACTCTCCGTTTCAGTTTTCTCTGAAACCGTCTCTTCAACCTGATCCGAAACCGGTTCCGGATCAGACTGAACCGGCTGCGTTTCATCATTTGCACAAGCGCAGCAGCATAAAACTGCCGCCAAAAGCAGACCGGTGCACAATTGTTTTTTGATAATACTCTGCATAGATTATAACCTTTCTATCTTTGTCTAATCGCGAGTTCACATACAATTCCTTTCCGGTCACATATCTTTAATATAATACTTCTAGATAAGCTTCAACGACTGCTCATATCTTCTTATCTCATATTCCGTCACTCCTCCCGGAATGATCTTTGATAGGAGCTTCTGACTTGTATCGTTTACAGGTACAAAGCTGACCTTTGTTCCCGGCGGATATGATTTTTTAGCTTCCACTGCAGCCGCTGAAAGCATGGGGATCAGCAGGTTTCTGTTTGTCTCTCTCTCATCAAGGAATACCCATTCATTCATAAGTTCTTTGTCAGAGACCCTTCGCATGAGGATGCAACCAAGTATCTCGTCATCTTTCTGATAAAACATGCTTATATCCGGATCTGTTTTCTCCATATCTAATCCGGGATAAATACCACTCTCTTCAATATGATTTCCAAAAGCACGCAAAGCTTTTCCTGACACATCTTTCATCGGTAATATCTTGCCGCCTGTTGCTTTTTCGCCTGCTTTCCTGAGTATCTCCGAATCAAGTATTCCGTATAATGTACAGGATATTACAGGTTCCAAAGTCACGCAGGAAAACCCTGTATTCTCAAGAAAAGGCCCCAGCTTTTCCCAAGCCTGCTCCGTAAGGATTTCCGCTACGGTCAATCTGGGGATCGCTTCACTCATTTCCGAATATACCGGTCCCAGATCCTTTAAAATATAGTTGGCTAAATACCAGCCAAAACCCTGTCTCTGCTTTTCTTCCGCTACACTGATGCTTCTAAGCTCAGCACCATTAATCCTCGGAAGTACAGCTGCTGCTGATACGACTTCCAAAGAATCATGATCTAAACCAATATAAAAAATGTATTCTTCTATTTCCGGGTCCAAAAACAGATCCGGGCGAAAGAAACTTTCAAATTGCTTTGCCTGTTCCCAATCCGCTCTTATTATGGTATACATCCTGGCCTCCTTTATTCACTCTCTGTCACTGTCAGCCTGCTTATTAACTGAATCTGTCTGTCACACGATCCGACCAATTGTCTTTCTTAGCCCGGTCTTTCAACTTCTTTTTGTATTCTTCTTCCTGTTTTTCGTCCATATGAGGTCCACCGACACCGGCCGAACGCTCTTTAGCGCTCTTAAAGGCCTCATCAGCCAAAGCAGCGAAAGCTACCGCCGACTGAGGAGCCGACTCACTATTCAGCGTTCTGAACATTTCAGATTGCATATAGAAATTATATGCTTCATAGATCTTTTCAAAATAATCTGTCAGTATTTTTAGTTCCTGGTCTTCTTCGGTTGTAAAATCTAAATATTTTTGACCATCTCTCAGCATCTGGAAAACATCCTGCAAAAGAGAAAAATGATCTCGAAGCATTAGTCCCGACTGACGCAAAAAATCGCTCGGATGCATCTGAAACGCAAGTGTTCCGTATGATGCTTCAAGACGTTTTAATTGTTTATAATACACCTGCTTTAATTCAAGCATGCCCTCATCAAACACTTTATCCGCCGCTTCTACTGCAGCTTTATCTGTTTTATCCAGATCGGATCTGTATGGTGCCATCAGCTTATCATACAGGCTCTCGATCGCCCCTTCATCCATTCCCTCCCCCAGCGATTTATGCATCGCTTCAAATAGGCGTTCCTTTTTTAATCCATTTATAAATACCGTTCCCGAAGCATTCTGTACTTCCGTCAGGAATCCACTCTGAACATATTGGTCACCGGTATACTTAGCGGTAAGCGTTCTCACGGAATCTGCCACTTCCGGTCTGTAAGGCATAGAAAAATCTCCGATCATCTCTCTTTTCTTTTCCGCACCCAGATCCATATCGAGATTCACTTTACCGGCAAGCTCCGGATTCACAACTACTCCGTTTATGGGAGAATGCTTATACATGGGTCTGGCATTCGTCGGTGACGACACGGAAAAGTCATCAAGTTTTCCCTTTTCCATATCGCGGAGTCTCTCCACCTGGGCTTTCCATTCCTGCCCGGCCGGACTCACTTCCCACGCCGCGCGCTGTTCTTTGTATTCCTTAAGGCGTTCCTTATGAGCCTTTTTCTCTTCCGTGCTCATTGCATCTTTTTGGGCAGCTGTAACTTTATACTCGGAAAATACAGGAGGCGCCGACACTCTGAGCTTTGCAAGCACTCTGATCTTGTCCTGCGCGTAGTCGGTCGCGCCGGAGGATAAGATCCATTTTTCCTTTGGTATTGCCTGAAATCGCCTTTGGACCGCTTCCAGTTCCGTCTCACCCATTCCTGAGTGTTCATAATACTTGTACCCATGAAGACCGTCAGCATAACTGTCTGCTTTTTGCTGACCTTTCATATTCACGCGTTCTCTTTTTTTCAGCGTTTCTACGGCAGGGTTTACTTCTCTATCGTTTCCCATAAGTTTTCCTGTCGAGCGGGACTCGACTCTCCTTTCTCATCCTGATCAGTGCGACTGGTTTTTCTTGCTGATTTTTCTTGTTGCCTTTGCTGCTTTCTTATAACTTTTGATTACGATCCTTTTATAGGTTTGGGCGCTGTTTTCCGGCTCGGAAATGATTCGGCCGGCATATTCCGTTTTCTCCAGATAATCTATGAATAGTATTATATCACAGCCTTTTTCATAAAGAATAACTGCAAATTCTCTCGGTGTGGGTTCGGCTTTAAGTCCTGATCTGCGCGCTTTTTTCAGAAGCCTGAGATAAGCCCTGACAACAGCTTTTTCCGGTTTTCCGAAATGAAGGGATATTCGGAAAAACATTTCGGAGAAAAGCGGGATCAGAAATCTTATAATAACCGCTGCTGCCGCAAGTGATACTGTAATGGCCGCAAGCATTCTGATCAGCCCCATATCTACATCCATATCACCCAGAAAATCCCAAAACCCGTTATGTTCAGCATTTCTTACTCCCGCGGTAGGATCAAACACAAGCCATCCGGTGTTTTCTATAAATACTTCAGCATAAGCATGGGAATCGGACTCGGTAACCACCTGATACATTCCCTCGTATGAAGGATCAGGAACAAAGCCCTCCGCATACCTTACGGTAAGGCCTGCTGCCCTGGCCATCAGCACAAAAGCGGATGCGTAATCCGAGCAGGTTCCGGTTTTACTCTCTAAAAGGAAAAACTCGGGACTGTCGTCCGGAGCACGGTAGCTTATATCATACAAAAAGTCGTTCTCCCTGAAATATTTTTCAAGATTCAAAGCTTTCTGCCAGTCGTATTCACAGCCCTCCGTGATCGAATCTGCAAGCTCGGATATGGCATCAGGGATCTTTTCATTTTCTGCATTTATAAGAGTTCTGTAATAAGCAGCCTCTGTCAGATCCTGCTTGAAGTACTCAAGCGTTCTGATCATTTGTATTATGTCGGTATCACTATAACCAACGGCTTCCGGCTGCCAATTATCTCTATTGTTTTCTGCATAACTTTCATCACTCTCACCGGCCTTTTCAAACATCTCCGCAAGTATTTCTTCGGCGCGCCTCAACATATCAAGAGATTCTTCCGTACTCATATTCATAAAGCCGTAATTCTTCCATCCCCTTAGTGCTTCCGGTGTATTATAAACGTATATATCATACGTCATATCGCTCGGATGGATTCCCTTTTTCCTGTAGAATGTACTCTGATCGGTAGCATATATTTCCTCCCCTTCCGGCACGGATATATGCGATATCCTGGCGGCTGAAAGATAATAAGCAGCACCGAAATTCTGCGCTCCTATAGTGTAGTGGATCTCTCTGTCCGCAAAGCTTTCCCACGAATCGTTTACAGTGATTCCGTACTCTTTTGCAAATCCCGGTGATACCTCTTCGGCAAACCGGATCGCATCCATTAGCCTGACCAGAGAGAGCTGTTTATTCTTCTCGGATAAAACAAAAAATTCTGCTTCTTTTTCCGTCTCAGGAAGCGAATACCATCTGTCATTCTCATAATCGTAAAGGTCAAAATTCTGCCGCTTAAGATAGATCTCTCCTTCACCTATTACGGTATATAGCCTTCTGTTTGACCCGCCTCTGAAATTATCTGCATTGCCCGAAAAGTCCGCGAGGTTTGAGAATCCCTCGGCTATCTCGGAATCGGTGTCTCCTCCGAGGAATACATCTTCAAATTTATCATAATACTTTGCATGCTTAGCTTTCGGGATCGCGGCAGAGATTATGAGCACCACCGCAGCAGTGATAGCAAAGCCAAGTGCAAATGAAAGCCTGCCTCTCGTCTTGCCGTTCGGGAGTATCTCACTGCTCTTTCGCCCAAGGCGCCTCTCTTCACTTACAGATGCAAGGGTCTCTTCGTATGCTTTTGCATCCTCCTCCATTATCCTGTCTATTTTAGTCTGCGGTCTCCCGGTCTTTTTCTTTCTGAGCTTTATCGGAGATTCCTTACCCGCGCACACAAGATGCACCAGAGCGGATGCCAGCACCACGATCACAAGATACTTATTCTCTACCTCAGCCGTCACCTTGGCATACAGCACAAAAGGAATAAGAGAAACCAGTGTCAGGAAACCTATTCTGTACAGGGCAACCGTAAAATAATAAACCGTGATACAAAAGAAAAGTGTGACAGCGAAATACATCGCATATTTTATAAAAGCATCCGAACCTTCCTCTATTTCAAGTGTGGATATATCTCCTCCGCTGACCATCCATTGCCAGAAATATACACCGCTGTTTCTCTCACCTCTGTTTATCAGTGATCTTAAAAGGATAAGGCTTCCGATAAGATATCCGGTTATCACAAAGAAACCTGCCGGCCTCTTTCTGTTTACAAATGCGCAGACAATAAATGTGACAAAGCTGAGTACTATGCATATCGCAAGATTTCTGATAATACTCTCTTCATATAATGACATTGCTGTCACAGAAAGAAGCGAAGCAAGAATAAGTGAGCTCACTTCGTCTATACGAATGGGTTGTCTTATCCCGGGGAAGAGTCTTTTCATAAGCTCCTCCCCTCTCCGGACATGGCATTATAGATCTTTATATTCTCCGGCTGTCCGCCACTTATCTGACTGAGTTCATTTATTATCTCCGCATCCGGATTGACCGTAAAGCATATAATACTGCTGCCTGTCGGGATCATATTCTTAACCGGGATCCTTTCACCCGGAAGGCCATTTGCATTCCGGTGCAGTCTGAAAAATGAGAGCTCATTTCTCACAGCCGACAGGTCTCTTTCCGTCCGCACAGTCCTTGACTTCCATTCGCTGTCTGCTTCATATAAAAATGTTACGCCAAAGTCTCTCGAAACAAGTGTCCGCCCCATACCAAGGGATGTTTCAAGCAGATTCTGTACAGCCATGGGGATTCTTTTATCATATTCATATCCGCTATAAGCGTCCGCATCAAGAATAAACAATACTCCGGATACTACCGGCTTTTCATCGAGCCTTACCAGCAGTTCTCCCCTTTTGGCAGAAAGCTTGCTGTTAATTCTTTTCAGCGGATCTCCGGGTTCATATTTTCTGTATTCATACCCGGGAAATCCCGATGCCCCGTATGATGGAATTTCAACCGAGTCATCACTGTTTCCCTCCCCGTATGCGCTTTTCATGGTTTCCTCAAGGATGGGAGTCTTAGTTGAAATCTCTTTTATCTCGGGAATAATACCAAATGAAAATGATCTCTTATCAGGCAGTTTTTTTACTCCGAATCTGAGTATCCTGAAATAATCAACCACGAATACATCCAAAACACCAACGCTCACCCCGCCCGCTAAAAGCGCCGTATATGGCAGGCTGATACTGTACTTTCCCTTAGGTGAAATGCTTATTATGATCTCTTTATCTTCAGCTTCAAGACGCGGGTCACTATCTGTCAATATCCTGATCTGAGGCGTTGGGAGTATGCTTCGGTTTTTTATATTTATCTCAACAACGGCGGTATCACCCTTTTCAAGCGAACTTCCCTCAAAAGGAGCAGATATTTCCACATCTAAAAAGCGTGATGAAATAAATGCCGCAAGCACTGAAACAAGCGGCATCAGAATAAGCGCTGTCAGCAGGAAGTATCCCACCCGCGCGCTGCAGAAAAGTGCAAATATAACAATAAAAAAGGCCGACCCAAGCACTCCATCCGCAAGCCTGTACAGGTCTATACGTCTGCGTGCCAGCAGTCCGGTCTTTTTTGATCTGCCTGAGTATTCTTTTTGTGATCTGCTTGTCCGGGAACTCAAACCGGAACCTCCAGTGAATCTAAAATGGATTTTACAGCCTCACTCCCTTCTCCCCATTTTGATTTTCCCTGAGGTGAGAGCATCAGTCTGTGTCCGAGGCAGTATGGTGCAAGGAACTTAATATCATCCGGGATCACATAATCCCTTCCCTCTATAAAAGCGTATGCTCTCGCCGCTCTCGTTAACGCTATGCTTCCGCGTGGACTGATCCCAAGCTTGATCCCATCGTTTGACCTGGTGGCAAAGACGACAGCGAGTATGTATTTCTCGCAGGCTTCAGAGCAGGTTATGCTCTCAGCCTTTTTCTGCATATCTATGATATCTCCGGGTGTAATAACGCTCTCAAGATTCCTGGCATCCTCTTCACGCCCCTTTCTGATAATCGAGAGCTCGTCGGAAACATCGGGATAACCAATGTGAAGCTTCATCATGAATCTGTCCATCTGTGCTTCCGGGAGACTGTATGTTCCGTATGTCTCAACCGGATTCTGTGTGGCGAGCACCATAAAGGGAACCGGCAGTTCGTATGTCTCTCCGTCCATGGTTACGCGCAGCTCTTCCATAGCCTCAAGCAGCGCAGACTGGGACTTGGGTGATGAACGGTTTATCTCATCGGCCAGAAGAAAGTTGCAAAATACTGCTCCCTTACGGAATTCCAACTCACCTGTTCCCGGCTTTAATAATGAGAATCCGGTCACATCAGAAGGCATGATATCAGGCGTCATCTGTATACGTCCGAATACCCCGCCGCATGATCTGGCAAGTGCTGCGGCAAGCTGCGTCTTTCCGACTCCCGGCACGTCCTCAATCAGAATATGCCCCCCTGCGATAAGTGTTGTTACCGCAAGCTTTGTTATCTCAGGTTTACCGATTATTACTTTTTCAATGTTTGCAAGAAGAGACGTGACTCTTGCATCACGAACTGTTTCACTCAAATTAAACATAAAACCGCCTTCCGCCGATCACTCAAGCACCAGTTCTTCTCCCGGTGCAATGATGATTCTGTCCGGTGCATCAAAGGATTCAGCCACATCTCTGTCAAATCCGTTAGAGTTGTTGGCGGGTATCATATGGTATGGAATACTGTGCTTTGCATTAACAATCTTTGCGCACTCTGATGCTTCGGCTACATCCATATTGTATACACCGTCGCAGCAGAAGAAAGCGTAATCAAGATTTCTGTCTGCCAGCTCGCTCATCTGCTGCGTTGTTGAAGTATCTCCCGATACATACAGAGTGATATCGTTTTCAAATGTAAGGATATATCCCACGCATTCCTTAACATTATGATTCTTGTTGTAGCCGGCTTCCACCGCCTCAACCTTGGCAAACCCAAGATCAAAGCTCTGATGCTCGCCGTCCTTTAAAGCCTCCTTCCAGGTGATGGTCTGACATCCGTCATTCCTGCTCTCTATCAGATCCGTTTGCGTGTGATCGTAATGGCCGTGAGTGATCAGTATAAGATCAGCAGCCTTATCATATCCTGTTCCCATAAAAGGATCTATATATATTACCTTCCCGTCATAAGTAGTTATTCTCATGCTTGCATGCCCCTGATACAAAAGTGTTGCCGCCTTGCTCATTTCGCTGTCCTCCTGTTGTTCCTGCTCTATCTGTTCTTCAGGTTGCTCTACCTGCTTCTCTTCCGGTTGCTCTTCCTGCTGATTTTCCTGCAGTTCTTCCTGCTGATCTGTCTGCTGTATTATCTCCGGTTCCTCATTTATTATATCAACATTCTCCTCTTTTATGGAAGAATCTGTTTCCGAAGATTCTGCTTCCGTTACTTCTGCTTTCGCAGACTCTGTTACGGCAGTCTCCGACGGATTATCTGTTTTCTCTGTCCTGCCGCATGATACAAGGATCAGCATTGCTATTGTCAATATGGATATTAATACTGCTTTGATGTATCTGCTAATCATAATCATCTGCGATAATCTCCTGATCGAATTCTTCCGCGGTGACAAATGCCACATCTTTTCCAAGCATCATGCTTTCGGTGAAATCTTTCTGCGTCTCGTCCGCCTGCTCCTCGTACCCAACAAGTGCTGCAAAGGATGCAAACTGCGCCGCCCTGTCTTCCACCGGCATCGGTTTTCTTGTCTTTGACCGGTAGTGCGGATGATTTATTATATCATCATATTCATGCGGATCTCTGGATCTTTCTTCCAAAACGCTCATGCCCTGTGCCCTCCGATCTGCCTGTTTCTCTCCCTGCCGGTCGCGCTCTCCAGAAAACTTGTCCCCTTAAGGATAGCGTTGTTCCCGTACTTTTCCTTTATCTTTATCTCTGCGAGCTGGATGGATCTTTCCTTCTCAAGCATCTCATCTTCCTCTTTGCGGAGGCGCTCCTTCTCATCCTGATCGGTGAAGAAACTGAGCTGCTCAAATTCCGGAGGTTCATTATTAGCGTACTTCTCCTGAATAACATGACATGCTGTGATATTGATCCTTCTTATCATAAGTGAGCTGTCTACCGTGCGCTCGTAAACTTCCAGAGCGGCGGCTATCACAAGCGATGCGGCGGCTGTCTGCCTGCACAGATTAGATGTTCCGTGAGCGTGCTTGGGGATGATCCTCCCATACCAGTCCATGGAAATGTCCCCCTTGTAATCCCGGTCAGGATCCGCCGGTCTGCCGCTTTTATCAGCGAGATGCTCATATCCTATCGTGAGCACTATCTGATCTGTTACCAGCCCTTTTGACATAAGGTCGAGAGCCAGATGGTCGGCCATCTCGCGGACTATTATCTTACCCTCCTCGTAATTGTACGGCCGCATCAGTACCTGACCGTTGCTGAGGCTGTTTTCGGACGGGCGGTACGCCTTTATATGCTCTATCAGACACGGCTCCCACCCCCAGGCGTGATCTATCAGCAACTCGGCATTTACACCGAATGTCTTGTACAGTTTATCTTCGTGGGTCTCGGAATACCTTGCCACATCGCCCATTGTGTACAGTCCAAGCCCGTAGAGTCTCCTTGCCGTCCCCGCGCCGACTCTCCAGAAATCCGTGATCGGAGTGTGCGACCACAGCTTCTTGCGGTAACTCATCTCGTCAAGCTCGGCGATCCTCACTCCGTCTTTGTCTGCAGGGATATGCTTTGCTTCTATATCCATCGCGATCTTACACAGAAAAAGATTGGTCCCGATACCCGCCGTGGCTGTTATCCCTGTGGTATCAAGCACTTCCCTTATCATCTTCATGGCAAGCTCATGTGCACTCATCTTGTAAGTGCCCAGATAAGCCGTTACATCCATAAACACCTCATCGCATGAGTAGATATGGATATCCTCCGGCGCGATATATTTAAGATATACCTTATATATCTCCGTACTGTATTTCATGTAAAGAGACATTCTCGGCGGCGCGGCTATGTAGTCAAGCTCCATTTCCGGATGCTCTTTCAGGGTAATGGAGGATACTGACTTGCCCTCAAGGGTGTGACCGGGAGCAAGCATTCTTCTTTGTGCATTGACGCGCTCCACTGCCTGAACCACCTCAAAAAGCCTGGCTCTTCCGGGGATCCCGTATGCCTTAAGGCTCGGGGACACGGCCAGACAGATCGTCTTTTCCGTGCGGCTCACATCGGCAACAACGAGATTTGTCGTAAGGGGATCAAGGTCCCTCTCGACGCACTCCACCGAGGCGTAGAAGGACTTGAGATCGATCGCTATATATTGTCTTTTTGATTGTCTGTTTGATTGTGTATCTGCATGCCCATCCATAAGCAATTTACCCGTATTACAGATTCCTGCTCGGCCCGGCTAAAGCCTGCACTTCCAGGCCAAAACCGGGCTCTTTCCCCTATATACATTCTCGAACAATTGTTCGTATTTGTCAAGTGTTTTTTATCCCATGAAAGCTCAAAAAGGCTCAAAAAATTTGTTGACAACCGATATTCCGGATGATATATTATAACAAATTAGTACTTTAATACACTAAACCGATGATGCGGAAGTAAAGGCAACGATGACCACACAGAGAGCCTGTGATGCTGAGATACAGGTTGGAAACAAATTGTCAAATGGGCCGCTGAGGGCGCAGTCAAACGGGGATTGTCCCGGAGTATTCTGCGACGTTGAAGGCAGACGTTACATGCCGGGGGTATGATAGTATCCCGCTAAGCGCACGCAAGCCGTGAAACAAGGTGGCACCGCGGATAGAGTAACCAGACTATTCGTCCTTGACAGAAACTTTTCTGTCAGGGACTTTTTTATACCGGAAAGGAGACAAAGCATGGAATTCAGGCCATCACTAGAAGAAGTTAAAAAGATCGCTTCATCCGGAAAGTACGATATCGCTCCGATAAGCTGCGAGATACTCTCGGACTTTACCACCCCGATCGAAACGGTACGCATCCTCAAAAGCAGATCCACACACTGCTACATGCTCGAATCCGCTCAGGCCAACGACAAATGGGGGCGCTATTCATTCCTCGGCTACGACCCTCTGATGGATATCACCTGCATAGACGGAGAGCTTACCGCAGGTAATGAGACGATAAAAACAAATGATCCTTCCGATTACCTCAGAAAGACTCTTTCAAAATATAAAAGCCCGCGGTTTGATTATCTACCTCCCTTTACAGGCGGGTTTGTAGGATATTTTTCCTATGACTATCTCGCTTACAGCGAGCCTACGGTCAAGCGCGACGTCGACGACAGCGAGGCCTTCAAGGATGTTGATCTCATGCTCTTTGACAAGGTCATCGCTTTCGACAACGTGCGCCAGAAGATAATACTTATCGCAAACATGAAGCTTGATGACATAGATGCTTCTTATGAAAAGGCGATATCGGGCCTGAAAGAGCTCGCTTCGCTTCTCAAAAACTCTAAGCCCGAAAAAGAGCCGGGCGGAAAGCTTCTCGGAGAGGTTACTCCACTCTTCGACAAAGAGAGTTTCTGTGAAATGGTGGAGAAGGCAAAGCACTGCATCCGCGAGGGTGACATCTTCCAGATAGTCCTTTCCAACAGACTCAGCGCTCCTTTTGAAGGAAGCCTGCTCAACACCTACAGAGTGCTGCGCACCATCAATCCTTCCCCTTATATGTTCTACTTTGCGGGAACGGATGTCGAAGTTGCCGGCGCATCACCCGAGACTCTCGTCAAGCTCGAAGACGGCGTGCTTCATACTTTCCCTCTTGCGGGTACAAGACCCCGCGGTAAGACGGATGAAGAGGATGAAGCCCTTGAAAAAGATCTTCTCGCAGACGAAAAAGAACTCGCAGAGCACAATATGCTCGTTGATCTCGGAAGAAACGATCTCGGAAAGATAAGTAAATTCGGCACCGTTGAAGTAGAAAAGCTGCACTCAATCGAGCGTTTTTCCCACGTGATGCACATCGGTTCAACCGTTCGCGGCATCATAAGAGAAGACAAGGACGCCCTCGATGCGATAGAAGCGGTGCTTCCTGCCGGAACGCTTTCCGGAGCACCCAAGATCCGCGCCTGCCAGCTCATCGGAGATTTTGAAAACAATAAGCGCGGCATCTATGGCGGAGCCATCGGATACATCGACTTTACCGGAAACATGGATACATGCATCGCCATCCGCATCGCCTACAAAAAGAACGGAAAAGTATTTGTGCGAAGCGGCGCGGGAATCGTAGCGGATTCCGTTCCCGAAAAGGAATTCGAAGAAAGCATGAACAAAGCACGCTCATCCCTCAAGGCACTTGAAATGGCAGGAATGGAGGAAGATCTATGATACTACTAATCGATAATTACGACAGTTTTTCATATAACCTCTATCAGCTGATAGGTGAGATTTCTCCCGACATAAAGGTCATCAGAAATGATGAGATGACGGTGGATGAGATAAAAAAACTTAATCCCGACCGCATCATTCTCTCACCCGGCCCCGGCAGACCCGAAGACGCAGGTGTGATCATCGAAGTGGCTAAGACCATATCTAAACAGATCCCCACTCTCGGCGTGTGTCTCGGTCATCAGGCGATCTGCGCGGCATACGGAATGGTTGTGACCTACGCCAAGGAGCTCATGCACGGGAAGCAGAGCACAGTGACTTTTGACAGCTCATGCCCTCTTTTTGCGGGATGTCCGAAGGAAGCACCGGTTGCAAGATATCATTCTCTTGCGGCGGATAAATCCACTCTTCCGGATGAGCTGCGGATCACCGCCGTTACCGATGACGGAGAGATCATGGCTGTTCAGCACAAGGAATATCCGATTTACGGAGTTCAGTTCCACCCCGAATCAATTATGACTCCCGACGGAAAACAGATGTTAAAAAACTTTATCGGAGTATAAGCTTCGGCTGCAATATATAAACTACACCACAGGCCAAAGGCGAAAATAAAGATGATCAAAGAAGCAATAGTAAAGATCGTAAACAAGGAAGACCTTTCTTATGACGAAGCATACGCCGTAATGAATGAGATCATGAACGGCGAGACAAGTCCCACCCAGAACGCTGCTTTCCTCGCTTCACTTTCAACAAAGAGTGCAAAAGCGGAAACCACCAATGAGATCGCAGGATGTGCAGCCGCCATGCGCGACCATGCCACTAAGGTGACCACAGATCTTGATGTTTTTGAGATCGTCGGAACCGGCGGAGACGGTGCGCACAGCTTCAATATATCAACAACATCGGCACTTGTGGCCGCAGCAGGCGGGATGAAGGTTGCAAAGCACGGAAACCGCGCAGCTTCATCACAATGCGGCACCGCTGATTGTCTTGAGGCACTGGGAGTAAACATCGATCAGAGCCCCGAGAAATGCGTCGAGCTTCTTAACGAAGTTGGCATGTGCTTCTTCTTTGCGCAGAAATATCATTCATCAATGAAATATGTCGGAGCCATCAGAAAGGAACTTGGATTCAGAACTGTGTTCAATATCCTCGGTCCCCTCACAAACCCTGCTTCACCCAAGCGTCAGCTCCTCGGCGTATATGATGATTATCTTGTTGAGCCCCTGGCACAGGTTCTCGCAAGCCTCGGCGTAAAGCGCGGAATGGTGGTATACGGTATGGATAAGCTGGATGAGATCTCACTCTCCGCTCCCACCAAGGTATGCGAGATCAAAGACGGCTGGTATAAGACTTCACTTATAAGCCCCGAAGATTTCGGATTTTCATTCTGCACAAAAGATGAATTAAAGGGTGGATCCCCGGAAGAAAATGCAAAGATAACAAGAGCGATCTTAAGCGGCGAAAAGGGAGCAAAGCGTAACGCCGTTCTTATGAATGCCGGTGCATCTCTCTATATCGGTGAGAAAGCCGGTAGCATGGCCGAAGGAATAAAGCTTGCAGCTGACCTTATAGACAGCGGAAAAGCTCTTGCGGTACTCGATAAATTTGTTGAGGTAAGTAACAGAGCCTGATAAGAATTTCTCCCTGATAACGCCACATCTAATGAGGAAAAAATGACAATACTTGATGAACTTGCGGCATACGCCAAAGAACGCGTTGCAGAATCAAAAAAAAGAATATCCGCAGAAGAGATAAAAGAAAAAGCTTTATCACTTCCAAAGAAAAATTTCTCTTTTGAAATAGCATTAAAAAAAGATGATATCGCCTTTATCTGCGAATGCAAAAAAGCCTCCCCCTCAAAGGGACTTATTGCTCCGGATTTTCCGTATCTGCAGATCGCAAAAGAATATGAAGCAGCCGGTGCTGACTGCATATCCGTTCTTACAGAACCCAAGTGGTTTCTCGGAAGCGATAAATACCTCGAAGAGATAACACATGAAGTGTCCATACCCTGCATCAGAAAAGACTTCACAGTGGATGAGTACATGATCTACGAAGCCTCTCTTCTCGGTGCATCGGCGGTGCTCCTTATCTGCTCCATCCTCTCTGACGATCAGCTTGAAAAATACATGCGGGTATGTGACGATCTGGGCCTCTCGGCTCTGGTCGAGACGCATGATGAAGAAGAGATAAAAAGAGCCATAAAAACAGGTGCAAGAGTGATCGGAGTGAACAATCGAAACCTTAAGGATTTCTCAGTCGATACCGGTAACAGCAAAAGGCTGAGAGATCTGGTCCCCGAAGATATCATCTTTGTTTCGGAGAGCGGAATTAAAGATGCAGGCGACGTGGATGCACTTCGCAGATCCGGAGTAAATGCGGTCCTTGTCGGTGAAGCACTGATGAGGGAGAAAGATAAAAAGGCAAAGCTCTCGGAGCTTAAGGGCAGATAGAAGCAGGCAAATATCTGCCGGATCAGGTGATCATATGACAAAAATAAAACTATGCGGACTCTACCGCCCCTGCGATATAGAGTGGGCAAATGAACTTCTTCCGGAATATATCGGATTTGTATTCTGGGATAAGAGCAAAAGAAAAGTCTCGCGCGATGAAGCACAGAAGCTGAAAAAAATCTTATCACCAAAAATATCGGCTGTCGGTGTGTTCGTTGATGAAGATGTAAAAACGGTAGCCGGTCTTCTTAATGATAATATAATAGACATTGCCCAGCTCCACGGAAGTGAGGATGAAGAATACATTAAATCACTCCGCGGCCTGACGGATAAGAAGATCATTAAAGCCTTCAGAATAAAAGATCCCGAAGATGTAAAAAAAGCAATCTTAAGCAATGCGGATCACATTCTTCTCGATGCAGGAATGGGTGAAGGAAAAGCCTTCGATCACGACATTTTGAAAGGTATAAAAAGAGATTATTTCCTCGCAGGAGGATTAAGCCACCTGAACATTTCCGAAGCGGTAAACGAATACCATCCTTTTGCTGTAGACGTTAGTTCGGGAATAGAAACAGACGGAGTAAAAGACAGAGAAAAAATGACAGCTTTTGTTGATGCTGTAAGGAGGATTTCGACATGACAAATCAAAACGGAAGGTTCGGAATACACGGCGGACAATATATTCCCGAGACGCTGATGAATGCAGTCATAGAGCTTGAGGCAGCATACGATCATTATAAAAATGATCCGGACTTTAACCGCGAGCTCGAGACACTTTTTAATGAATATGCTAACCGTCCTTCAAGATTATATTATGCCGAAAAGATGACAAAGGATCTCGGCGGAGCAAAGATCTACCTTAAGCGCGAAGATCTCAATCACACCGGAGCACACAAGATCAACAATGTGCTCGGTCAGGCTCTCCTTGCAAAGAAGATGGGTAAAACAAGACTCATCGCCGAGACAGGTGCCGGTCAGCACGGCGTTGCAACCGCTACGGCAGCCGCTCTTTTCGGAATGGAAGGCGTTGTGTTCATGGGCAAGGAAGACACCGAAAGACAGGCACTGAATGTATACAGAATGAAGCTTCTCGGTGCGGATGTTATCCCTGTAGAAACAGGTACCGCCACACTTAAAGATGCGGTTTCCGAAGCCATGCGTGAGTGGACTTCCAGAATAAGCGACACGCATTACTGCCTCGGTTCGGTAATGGGTCCTCATCCCTTCCCGACTATAGTACGTGATTTCCAGGCAGTAATCTCAAGGGAAATAAAGCAACAGATACTTGAAAAAGAAGGCCGTCTTCCCGATGCGGTATTGGCCTGCGTCGGAGGCGGATCAAATGCGATCGGAACCTTCTACAATTTCATAGATGACAAGGATGTCAAATTGATCGGTTGCGAAGCTGCGGGACGCGGAGTCGACACATTCGAAACCGCTGCTACGATCGCTACCGGAAAGCTTGGTATTTTCCACGGAATGAAGTCTTATTTCTGCCAGGATAAATACGGACAGATCGCACCGGTTTACTCGATCTCGGCAGGTCTTGACTATCCCGGGATCGGACCTGAACATGCTTACCTTCACGATATCGGGCGTGCGGAATATGTTCCCGTAACCGATGAAGAAGCGGTGGAAGCTTTTGAATATCTGTCAAAAACAGAAGGTATAATCCCTGCCATAGAATCCGCCCATGCGGTGGCTCACGCGAGAAAGATCGCAAAGGATATGGGTAAGGATAAGATCATTGTGATCACAATTTCGGGAAGAGGCGACAAGGACTGCGCAGCCATAGCGCGCTACAGAGGAGAAGACATCCATGAGTAATATAAAGAAAGCATTTGAAAACGGAAAAGCATTCATACCCTTTATAACTGTGGGCGATCCCGATCTCGAGACAACTGCAAAAGCAGTGCGTGAAATGGTCAAAAACGGTGCGGATCTTATCGAGCTTGGCATCCCCTTTTCGGACCCCACGGCTGAAGGGCCCGTGATCCAGGGGGCAAATCTGCGGGCACTCACAGGCGGTGTTACCACCGATAAGGTCTTTGATTTTGTCCGCGAGATAAGAAAAGATGTCACCGTTCCCATGGTGTTTATGACGTACTCAAACGTCGTATATTCCTATGATGCGGAAAAGTTCATAAAGACCTGCAGCGAGATCGGAATAGACGGAATAATACTTCCTGACCTTCCTTACGAAGAAAAAGATGAATTCCTTCCGATATGCAAAAAGTATGATGTGGACCTTGTGTCTCTCATAGCTCCCACATCCGAAAACAGGATCGCAATGATCGCCAAAGAAGCGGACGGATTCTTGTATATCGTATCAAGCCTCGGCGTTACCGGAACAAGAACCGAGATCAAGACAGACCTTGAATCCATTGTAAAAGTCGTTCGTGAAAACACAGACATTCCCTGTGCCATCGGCTTCGGGATCTCAACTCCCGAGCAGGCAAAGAAAATGTCCTCCATCTCGGACGGAGCCATAGTCGGTTCTGCCATAATAAAAATACTCGCTCAGTACGAAAAGGATGCTCCTTCCCATATCGGCGAGTACGTGGGTGAAATGAAGCGGGCGATCATCTGATCGTCCGCCTTTTTATCAGTGAGTGTCTGACAGCTTAGAATCCATCAGGCAATGCTCATATCTTACGACTATAAATAAAAGACTCAATAATCAAAACTTACGGAATCTCTCATATCTTTCTTCTGCGATCTGTTCTCCGCTCTTTCCTTCCATCTTTTTGAGGAATGTGCGGATCCTTCCCTTCATATCGCTTGCCATGGAGGAAAGCGCATCCTCATCGGCTCCGCCGTACTCGGGAATTATGTCTTCGATCACACCAAGCTTTTTAAGATCCTGCGCGGTTATCTTCATAACCTCTGCGGCCTCTTCCTTGCGGCTTCCGTCCTTCCAGAGGATCGAAGAGAACCCTTCCGGTGAAAGAATGGAATAGATAGCATTCTCGGTCATCCATACTTCATTTCCAACAGCAAGAGCAATCGCTCCGCCGCTTCCTCCCTCGCCTACCATGATGGCAAGGATCGGAACTTTTACTTCTGAAAGTTCGTAAAGGTTTCTGGCGATAGCTTCGCCTTGTCCGTTCTCTTCCGCTTCTTTTCCGGGATATGCTCCGGAAGTATTAACAAATGTGATGATCGGTCTTCCGAATTTTTCCGCCTGCTTCATAAGACGCAGAGCTTTTCTGTATCCTTCGGGTGAAGGCATACCGAAATTGTGTCTCTGACATTCGGCAAAATCTCTTCCCCTGTTTACACCGATAACGGTGACAGGCTGTCCGTCAAGTGTGGCGATACCACCCATTATAGCCGGATCGTCCCTGAAGTATCTGTCTCCGTGGAATTCCGTGAAATCATCAAAGATCGCTCCGATATATTCAGCCGCTCCGATCCTTGATACCTTACGTGCTTCCTGCACTTTTTCCCAAGCGGAAAGCTGAGCAGCTTTTGCGCCGCGCTCTTTCATGATCTCGGTGGGGCCGTAATATACTTTCTCTCCCGTCTCTTTAAAGTCCGCAAAATGACCTTTTTTTGAATGAATATCAAGTATCCTTACAAGAGTTGGTTTAAGCTCTTTTCTCGGAACCACAGCATCCACAAATCCGTGCTCAAGCTGGAATTCCGCTCTCTGGAAGCCTTCCGGAAGTTTCTCTCCTATGGTCTGCTCGATCACTCTGGGACCTGCAAATCCTATCATGGCGCCGGGCTCTGCAAGGATGATA
>JAEEGL012233217.1_pt1 | contig 20899 bp, 18 predicted proteins | sample 9134231 | NCBI WGS metagenome assembly JAEEGL01 (sample SAMN16246548, study PRJNA631951) | gut metagenome | biome: gut microbiome; feature: rumen; material: fiber-attached | host: Bos | place: Iran: Karaj | collected 2018-10
CGGTCGCTTTGGAAAGAAAAGGAACGGTCCTTGAAGACCTGGGATTCACCTCGATCACATATACTTGATCGGAACGATCGACGATGAACTGGATATTGAAAAGGCCGATGATACCGATGCCGAGCCCGAGTTTCTCAGTATAATCCAGGATCGTCTGTTCTACGGCTTCCGAAAGACTGTAGGAAGGATAGACACTGATCGAATCGCCGGAATGGATGCCGGTCCGTTCCACCAGCTCCATGATCCCCGGGACAAAGACTCGTTTTCCATCACAAACCGCATCCACCTCGACTTCTTTACCGCGGATATAATGATCCACCAGGACGGGCTTGTCGATATCCACCATGGCAGCTGACCGCAGATACTCCCACATGGATTCCTCTTTCGCTACGATCTGCATCGCGCGCCCACCCAGGACAAAGCTGGGACGTACCAGGACAGGATAACCGATCGCCCGAGCTGCTTCGATCCCTGCTTCGATACTTGTGACCGCCAGACCGTTCGGCTGCGGGACATTAAGCGAGAGCAGCAGCTTTTCAAAAGAATCCCTGTTTTCTGCGCGGTCGATCGCATCGCAATCCGTTCCGATGATCGGGACACTATGAGCTTGTAATGGCAGCGCCAGGTTGATCGCGGTTTGACCGCCAAGTGTCACGATAACGCCTTCCGGCTGCTCCAACAGGATGATATTCATCACATCTTCTTCGCAGAGCGGTTCGAAGTAGAGTTTGTCCGAGCAGGTGTAGTCGGTAGAGACGGTCTCTGGATTATTGTTGATGATGATGGCTTCATATCCGGCTTTCTGGATCGTTTGTACAGCGTGGACCGTGGAGTAGTCAAATTCTACACCCTGACCGATGCGGATCGGACCGGATCCCAGTACGATGATCTTTCGTTTGCTCGAGACGATGGATTCATTTTCTTCCTCGTAGGTCGAGTAGAAATAGGGAATATAACTATCAAATTCCGAAGCACAAGTGTCGATCATTTTATACACGGGAAAGATCGTGTGACAGACCCGCAGATCAAAGATATCCCGTTCTGTCTGATTCCAGAGATGACCGATCGCCTTATCGGAGAAGCCGAGACGTTTTGCCTCTTTCAGGACTTTAAGATCGAGAGGGTGGTCGTGCAGCATAGATTCCATGGCGGTAATGTGTCGGATCTTGCGCAGGAAAAAGGGATCGATGCCCGTCATACGGGCTATGTCTTCAACAACACCGCCACGGCGGAACAGTTCGGCGATGGCATAGATCCGGTCATCTGTGCCGATCCGGATGTATTCATACAATGCAGGCGTTCCCATCTCATCGAACTTAACAAGATGGATATGATATGTACCGTTCTCCAGAGAACGGATCCCTTTCAGCAGGCTTTCTTCAAACGTTCTGCCGATACTCATCACCTCGCCGGTCGCCTTCATCTGTGTGCTTAAGATATTGGTAGCATCAGAGAATTTATCGAAAGGAAAACGGGGCAGCTTGGTCACGACATAGTCCAGCGCCGGCTCGAAAGAAGCCGGCGTATTGGCGATCCGGATCTCGTCCAAGGTCATACCGATGCCGATCTTTGCGGAGACACGGGCGATCGGATAGCCGCTGGCCTTTGAGGCAAGAGCGGAGGAGCGGGAAACGCGGGGGTTGACCTCGATCAGGTAATACTGAAAAGAGTCGGGATCCAAAGCAAACTGTACATTGCAGCCACCTTCGACCTGCAAGGCGCGGATGATCCTTAGAGCACTATCCCGCAGCATATGGTATTCTTTGTTGGTGAGCGTTTGAGAGGGGCAGACGACGATGGAATCTCCGGTGTGGATGCCTACCGGGTCTACATTTTCCATATTGCAGATCGTGATAGCCGTGTCATTATGATCCCGTATCACTTCGTACTCGATCTCTTTATATCCCTTAACACTCTTTTCGACCAGTACTTGATGGACCGGTGACAGATCCAACGCGTTTTTCATCATAGAGGCCAGTTGTTCCGGATCATAAGCAAAACCGCCTCCGGTCCCACCTAGGGTAAACGCAGGGCGCAGAACGACAGGATAACCGATCTTTTCCGCGACAAAAAGACCTTCTTCTACGGAAGAGGCGATGCCGGAGGGCAAAGTCGGTTCTCCCAGCGAGGTACAGAGCTTTTTGAACTGTTCCCGGTCTTCGGCCTGCTCAATGGAGCGGCACGGAGTCCCCAGCAATTCCACCCGGCATTCCGCAAGGATCCCCTGTTTCTCCAGCTGCGTCGCCAGGTTCAATCCGGTCTGGCCGCCGATGCCGGGCAGGATGGCGTCCGGTCGCTCATAACGAAGGATCTTTGCGACGTATTCCAGCGTCAAGGGTTCCATATAGACTTTGTCTGCGATGGAGGTATCTGTCATGATCGTGGCCGGATTGGAATTGCACAGGATCACTTCATAGCCTTCTTCTTTCAACGCAAGACAGGCTTGCGTACCCGCATAGTCGAATTCCGCAGCCTGTCCGATCACGATCGGCCCGGAGCCGATCACGAGGATCTTTTTGATATCTGTTCTTTTTGGCATATGTTCGATTCCATGATCCGGATGAAGCGGTCGAAGAGGTGCGCACTGTCCTGCGGCCCCGGCGCGCTTTCCGGATGATATTGTACGCTGAAGGCTTGATCCCTTTCACACTGGATCCCTTCGACGGTACCGTCGAGGAGATTGATATGGGTCACCTGGAGTGGCGTATGTTTCAGGCTTTCCAGATCCACTGCATACGAATGGTTTTGAGAAGTCATTTCGATCTTGCCTGTCATCAGGTCTTTGACAGGGTGATTGCCGCCTCGATGCCCAAATTTCAGTTTGTAAGTCCTGGCGCCATAGGCCAGTGCAAGGATCTGATGGCCCAGACAGATGCCAAAGATAGGGCACTGGCCGATCAAAGACCGTACGGTCCGGATCGTCTGAGGTACATCCGTAGGATCGCCAGGACCGTTGGAAATGAAGATTCCATCTGGCTGCAGTGCGGTGATGGCCTCCGCGGAGGTATCCCAAGGAACGATGGTCACATGGCAGCCGCGTTTAGTGAGAAAACGCACGATATTCTGTTTCATACCGCAGTCGATGGCGACGACATGGTATCTTCCGGGAGGTCCTTGTGTTTCCCATGCAGTACGGCAGCTGACCCTGGCTACGGCATCTTTAGGAGGCACGTAGGCTCTAAGCTTCTCCAATCCAGCTTCAAGAGATGTTTCCGCGTCGGTCAGAAGCACTTTGCGGCTGCCAAGATCCCGGATCGAACGGGTCAATTTCCGCGTGTCTATGCCACTGATCCCAGCAATACCATATTGATGCATGACATCGCCTAAAGTCCTGACGGAACGGAAATTGGAAGGCTCATCATTGTACTCATGGACAATAAGCGCTCCGATAGTGGGGACGTTTGTCTCATAATCATCGGCGGCCATCCCATAGTTCCCGATCAGGGGATAGGTCATGACCACGGCTTGGTCTGTATAGGAAGGATCGGACAGGATCTCCTGGTAACCGACCATGGAGGTATTGAAAACGATCTCGAGCACTTTCTCTTCCAAGGCACCGAAACCCTGGCCGGTAAGAATCGTTCCATCCTCCAAAATCAATTTTCTTTCCATGACAGTCTCTCTTCAAATCGGTCTTTACGGACGTTCTGAGGAACCGTTGTCGGATAGTTCCCCGTAAAACATGCATCGCAGAAGCCTTCACCTCCGGCAAGTTCCTCCAGCGCCTCCACAGGAAGATAGCCCAGCGTGTCCGCCCCGATCTTCTCTGCTATCTCGGAAACATTCAGATGACCGGCGATCAGCTGATCCTCCGAGTCAATATCCGTTCCATAAAAGCAGGGATGCAGGAAAGGTGGTGCCGAGACCCGCATATGGACTTCTTTAGCGCCAGCTTCCCGAAGCAGTGCGATGATCCTTCCACAGGTAGTTCCGCGTACGATCGAATCGTCCACCAGAACGACCCGCTTGTTTCGCACAGCTTCCACGACCGGCGCCAGTTTGATCTTTACCTGGTCCAATCGTCCATCCGGTGCGATGAACGTCCTCCCTATGTACTTATTTTTGATCAACCCGATCGAATAGGGAATTCCGGATTCCCGGCTGAACCCCATCGCAGCATCCAGACCGGAGTCCGGGACGCCGATCACAATGTCAGCCTCTACAGGATGGATGATGGCCAGGATCTGCCCCGCTTTGTTTCTGGCTGTCTGCACGGCGCGTCCGTCGATCACGGAGTCCGGCCGGGCAAAGTAGATATATTCAAACACACACAGACGCTTATCCTGCTTCCCACAGTGCTCTTGATTGGAACGCACACCGTCCGGTCCGAAAGTCAGAATCTCGCCTGGTAGGATATCCCGGATCACACGGCCGCCCACGGCGTGGATCGCACAGCTTTCGGAGGCTGCGATGTACGTTCCGTCCGGTAGCTGCCCATAACACAGAGGCCGGAAGCCGTGCGGGTCACGGGCACAGATCAGCTTCTGCGCAGACATCAGGATCAGCGAATATGCACCTTCAAGCGTGTTCATAGCCTTGCTTAGGGCTTCTTCGATCGAAGTGCTCTTCAGCCGCTCCTGCGTTACAATATACGCGATGGTTTCCGTATCGCTCGTCGTGTGAAAGATCGCCCCTGACAATTCCAGCTGGTCTCTGAGCTTGGCGGCGTTTGAAAGATTTCCGTTGTGCGCAAGGGCCATCTTTCCTTTCTGATGATTGACTTCAATCGGCTGGATGTTGCGCCTGCTAGAGGCGCCTGTCGTGCCATATCGGGTATGAGCGACCGCGATCCTTCCCCGCGGCAGTTTTGTAAGCACATCCTCTGTAAATGCTTCGCTGACCAGTCCCAGGTCCTTATGGGTAAAAAACAGACCGTCGTCATTCACGATGATCCCACAGCTTTCCTGTCCCCGGTGCTGCAGGGCGTATAAGCCATAAAACGCAAGAGCCGCGGCCTCCACCGGCTTTTCGGAATAGACTCCGAACACACCGCATTCTTTATGGATCATATTCCACTGTCTCCATAATTGGAAAGCACACGTGCGGACGGATCGTCCACGTCGCAGCCTTCCCAGGTTTTGTTCGGCATCCAGAAATCGACGACCATCTCCGATTGTCCGGGATAGTATTTCTCAAAGATCTCCCGGTACAGCAGCGATTCTTTGGTGAATGGACGGGCATGGCCGTACTGTATACGCTGGGCTTCGAATGCCGCGTCCGAATACTGCGTCTCGGCGTATTCTTTCAGGTAATCCACCATAGAGTGGCCGACAGCATCAGAAAACGCCGCTTTCTCACGCCAAAGGATGGAGTCCGGCAAGTAGCCCAGCCCCTCGAAGGCGTGACGGAGCAGATACTTTCCCTTACCATAGGTGTTGATCTTTTTTTCAGGATCCAGACCCAGGACATATGCGGCAAAATCCAGATCCCCAAAGGGCACTCTGGCTTCGAGAGAATTGACTGATATGCAGCGATCTGCGCGAAGTACATCATACATATGCAGCTCACGGACGCGTTTTTCCGATTCTTCCTGGAAAGCATCCGCGGAAGGTGCAAAATCAGTATACTTATAGCCAAATAATTCGTCGGAGATCTCCCCTGTGAGCAGTACACGAATGCTGGTCTGCTCGTGGATCGCCTTGCAGACCAGGTACATGCCCATGCTGGCACGGATCGTTGTGATATCATAAGTGCCCAGAAGATGGATCACATCCTCCAGAGAGGAGAGCACTTCATCCGGCGTCATCAATACTTCTGTATGATGGCTTCCGATGAAGTCTGCGACCTGTTTTGCGTATTTCAGATCGATGGCATCTTTGCTCATACCGATGGCAAATGTCTCGATCGGCGTGCCGCTTTCTCGGGCAGCGATCGCACATACCAAAGATGAATCCAGGCCACCGGACAGCAAGAAACCGACCTTTGCGTCAGATACCAGACGTTTTTTCACTCCACTGATCAGTTTCTCACGGATCTTTCCGCAGGCGGTCTCCAGATCATCGCGGCAGATGGTCTGTGTCTTGGTAATATCGCGGTAGCAGATGAACCTGCCGCCTTTGTAGTAATGCCCCGGTGGGAACGGCAGGATCTTTTCAACAAGGCCAACAAGGTTTTTAGCTTCGCTGGCAAAGAGGATCACACCGTTGGAAGTGTACCCGTAGTATAACGGACGGATGCCGATCGGGTCCCGAGCAGCAATATATTCTCTGGTTTTCCCGTCGTAAATGACACAGACAAACTCCGCGTCGAGCATGGCGAACATATCTGTACCATATTCGAAATACATGGGCAGGAGGATCTCGCAATCGCTGTCGGACCGGAAAGTATAGCCTTTCTGCAGCAGCAGCTCCCGTTCTATTTCAAAACCGTAGAGTTCACCATTACAGACTGCATAACTGCCATCCATTGTGAAGGGCTGCATACCGGAAGGCGTCAGTCCCATGATGGAAAGACGATGAAAGCCGAAAAAACCATCTCCGACGTCCACGACCCGGGTATCATCGGGCCCGCGGGACTTGGTCCGCTCAAATCCTTCGAGGAGAGCGTTCCGATCCGGAACGCTCCCGCAACAGGCAAAAATGGAACACATAGTCTGACCCTCTTATTCGACGTCCTGCAAAGCGTCGTAACCTTCTTCACCGGTACGGATCTTTACGATATTTTCTACGTCATAGACGAAGATCTTTCCATCGCCGATATGACCGGTATACAATACTTTCTTTGCTGTTTCGATGACGTCACGCACCGGGATCGCGGATACAACGATATCGACCTGGACTTTCGGCCGCAGGTCTGTTTCGACCGCGACGCCACGGTAGAACTCGGTGTGGCCTTTCTGCATACCATAGCCCATGACGTGAGAGACCGTCATACCGGTGATGCCCAGCTTGGACATAGCGTCCTTAAGTGCATACAACCGTTCCTCCTTGAAAACGATCTCGATCTTGGTAAACTTGTGGCCATCCGTCGGAAAGGCAGGTTCACGCTGCACAGGAACCGCCTCTGCGATCGGCGTGGTACCGGTAACCACGACGACCGGCTCGCTGGTACCGAATTCGGAGTAATTGTCCACGGCCGGCATGAAGTCCGCGTAAGCACTGGGAAGTCCATGCTCGCTGACATCCAGACCAGCGAGCTCGTCTGCGGGTTCCGCACGAAGGAAATCCAGTTTTCTGAGTATCAGGAAGAAGCATAGCATGGTGATCACTGCCCAGGCGGCAACGGTGGCGAACCCAAGAAGCTGGATACCGAATTGGGAAAACTCGCCCGTATAGAATACACCGCGCAGCCCGGCCGGGGCATCTGGGTTTGCCAGCAGACCGACAGCGATCGTGCCCCAGATCCCGTTTGCACAATGGACACCGACGGCACCGACCGGGTCATCCACATGCAGTTTCAGATCCAGGACCTCGACGACAACGACGACCAGGATACCTGCAACGATACCTACGATGCCCGCGCCGATAGCATCAAATGCATCACAGCCTGCTGTCACAGCCACCAAGCCGGCTAAGGAGGCGTTCAGGCACATGGATACATCCGGCTTGCCATTCTTGACCCAGGTGTAGATCAGAGTGGTGCAGGTAGCCACAGAAGGAGCTATGGTCGTGGTCAGGAAGATGGCAGAGAGCTCGCTGGTGGTGGTAGCAGCCGCTCCGTTGAATCCGTACCATCCCAGCCAGAGGATAAAGACACCCAGGGCGCCCAAGGGGATGGAATGACCCGGAATCGCGTTGACCTTGGTCACCTTTCCATCCTTATTCGTAACATACTTGCCGATACGCGGGCCAAGTACGATCGCGCCGATCAATGCAGCGATACCACCGACCATGTGGATGGCACAGGAACCGGCATAATCGTGGAAACCAAGCTGTGCGAGCCAGCCGCCGCCCCAGATCCAGTGCGCTTCGATGGGGTAGACCACCAGGCTGATGACACCGGAGTAGACGCAATATGCTGCGAATTTGGTGCGTTCCGCCATGGCACCGGACACGATCGTTGCGGTGGTCGCACAGAAGACCAGGTTAAAAACGAAGTAACTGGCATCGGTAAAGCCTTCTGCAGGTGCGGCGATGAATTCTTTAAAATGTGTGAATAACGCAAGATTCGGTTTTCCAATAAGACCGAAGAAAGCATCTTCGCCCATCATCAATGTATAACCAAGTAATGAAAAGACGACTGTACCGATGCAGAAATCCATAAGATTCTTCATAATGATGTTGCCGGCATTCTTTGCCCGCGTAAAACCTGTTTCCACCATGGCAAATCCGGCTTGCATCCAAAAGACAAGGGCTGCGCCGATCAAAAACCAAAACTCAACTGTCATGTCATTTTCCTCACTTCATCTGAAAATCATAAAGAAAAAAGGCGCCTTTCGTGTGAACACGGAAGACGCCCTTGCCTTTATGCGGAGAATTATACACTGCAGAGTTTTGGAATGTCAATTTGTAAAATTGCAAGTTTTTTGCATACAGACCGGTGGAAATTTTTGTAAATAAGCCGAAAAAGCCGATGTCTATTGACACTATGCATCTATCCTCTTATAATATGCACAAATGAGCAAAGGCGTTCATTACCGCACGGATTTCCTGTGCGGCAATGGGCGTCTTTTATTATTTTTCCGAAAGGAAGTTCAGGCATATGATAAAAGAAGGTCAGGTGCGCATCCCCTCCGGATGTGCGATCGCGGCAGTCATTTCCAGAGAAGGCAAACGGATGTCCGGTGAAATGATCACAAATGCCATGAAACCCATGCATGAGCGCAGCAATGGCCTGGGCGGCGGTTTTGCCGGCTATGGCATTTATCCGGAATACAAGGACTTTTATGCACTGCATTTATTCTTTGATACCCGCGACACCCGCAAAGAGTGTGAAGCATTCCTGAAAGAGTATTTTGAAGTCGTTCACGAGGAACGGATCCCGACGCGCAAGATGCCGGAGATCACTGACGAACCGATGATCTGGCGCTATTTTGTTGCGCCGCTTAAATCCATGCTTGCCAGCCTGCAGTTGGATGAAAAAGAGTTGGTCGCGCGAGCTGTGATGAAGATCAACACCGAAATGAAAGGCGCTTATGTTTTTTCCAGTGGAAAGAACATGGGTACGTTCAAAGCAGTTGGATTCCCGGAGGACGTGGGCGTCTTCTATAAGTTGGAAGAGTATGAAGGTTATTCCTGGACAGCGCATGGCCGCTATCCGACGAATACGCCGGGTTGGTGGGGCGGTGCGCATCCGTTCACCCTGCTGGATTTCTCTGTGGTCCATAATGGTGAGATCTCCTCCTATGATGCCAACCGCCGATTCATTGAAATGTTCGGATATAAGTGCACTTTGCAAACCGATACAGAGGTCATCACATATATTTTGGATCACTTGATCCGGACACAGGGTTTGACGATGCAAGAAGCCGCGAATGTGATCGCTGCCCCGTTCTGGAGCACGATCGCAGGAGAGAAGGATGAAGCTGTGCGCAGAAGGCTGACTTATCTGCGCACGGTCTTCCCTAGCTTGCTCGTGACGGGTCCCTTCTCCATCGTCCTGGGATTTACCGGTGGCCTTATGGCGTTGAACGATCGTCTGAAGCTACGTTCCATGGTCGTAGGGGAGAAGGATGACAAAGTGTTCATTTCCAGTGAGGAAGCGGCGATCCGCACGATGGAGCCGGATGCGGAGCATATCTATGCACCGGCCGGCGGAGAACCGGTGATCATCAAAGTGAAGGAGGGCGCGTATTAATGGGCGTGGAGTTTATCTATCCTGAATTCGAAGTGATCCGCAACGAAGCCCGCTGTATCGCCTGCCGTGTCTGCGAACGGCAGTGTGCGAATGAAGTACACGCCTACAGCGAGGCCCGTGGCCTGATGATCAGTGACGAATCGAAATGTGTCAACTGTCAGCGGTGTGTATCACTGTGCCCGACAAGAGCGTTGAAGATCGTAAAGAGCGACTGTGTACTTCGTGAAAACGCTAACTGGCAGAATGATACGATCCGGGAGATCTATAAGCAAGCGTCGAGCGGCGGCGTACTGCTGTCTTCCATGGGCAATCCCAAACCGCTTCCGGTCTACTGGGATAAAATCCTGATCAATGCGTCTCAAGTTACGAATCCACCCATCGATCCGCTGCGTGAGCCGATGGAAACGAAGGTCTTTCTCGGCAAAAAGCCGGAGAAGATCCATCGAAATGCCGATGGGAATCTCGATTGTGTTCTGCCGCCGCAGATCGAGCTTTCGATGCCGGTCATGTTTTCGGCCATGAGCTATGGGTCCATCAGTTATAACGCCCACGCTTCTTTAGCGCGAGCCGCTTCGGCGCTTGGGATCCTGTACAATACCGGTGAAGGTGGTCTGCATGAGGACTTCTACCAATATGGACCGCACACGATCGTGCAGGTGGCGAGCGGCCGTTTCGGAGTGCATGAAGACTATCTGGAAGCCGGCGCGGCGATCGAAATCAAGATGGGACAGGGGGCGAAGCCCGGTATCGGTGGACATCTGCCTGGCGCTAAGATCGTTGGCGACGTTTCCCGGACGCGCATGATCCCGGAAGGTACCGATGCTATTTCACCTGCACCACACCATGATATCTATTCCATCGAGGACCTGCGGCAGCTGGTCTATTCCTTGAAGGAAGCTACCGCGTACCGTAAGCCCGTGATCGTCAAGGTCGCTGCCGTACATAACATCGCCGCGATCGCCAGCGGCATCGCCCGCAGCGGGGCGGATATCATCGCTATCGATGGTTTCCGCGGCGGTACAGGCGCTGCGCCGACCCGCATCCGTGACAACGTCGGCATCCCGATCGAGTTGGCCTTAGCAGCGGTCGATCAACGGCTGCGGGATGAAGGGATCCGCAACAATGTTTCCCTTGTTGTCGGCGGATCCATACGCTGTGCATCCGACGTGGTAAAGGCGATCGCTCTCGGTGCGGATGCTTGCTATATCGCCACAGCAGCCGTACTGGCATTGGGCTGTCACCTTTGCCGTACCTGCCATACCGGTAAGTGCAACTGGGGCATCGCGACCCAGCAGCCGGATCTGGTCAAGCGTCTGAACCCGGATATCGGAAGCGAGCGGCTGATCAACTTGATGACCGCCTGGCGCCATGAGATCATGGAACTGATGGGCGGCATGGGGATCAACTCCATAGAAGCACTGCGCGGGAACCGTCTGATGCTGCGCGGTGTCGGACTGAACGAAAAAGAACTGGAGATCCTGGGGATCTCGCATGCGGGGGAATGAGCCAATGAAACGAGTCTATGTCAATGAAGCATGGGTGCCTGGGGTGCCATCTCTGCGAATACAACTGTGCCTTCGCGAATTCCGGCCTGGACGATATGGTGCTGGCACTCAAAGGCAGACCGATCTACCCCAGGATCCACGTCGAGGAGGCGGAGAAGATCACCTATGCGGTCTCTTGTCGTCATTGTGAAGACCCGATCTGTGTGAAGAGCTGCATCGCAGGGGCTTTGTCCAAAGAAGACGGCGTGATCCGGATCGATCAGGAGAAATGTGTCGGATGCTTCACCTGCGTACTGGTATGTCCGTATGGCGCGCTGGCGCCGAACGAAAACGGTGTCATGCAAAAGTGTGAGCTGTGTCTGCAGAATACCAGTGGAGAACCAGCATGTGTCAAAGGATGCCCGAACCGGGCGATCGTATATGAGGAACGGAGTGAGGCGCAATGAAACAGTATGTCATCGTCGGTAACGGGGTGGCCGCTGCCGGGTGTATCGAAGGGATCCGAAGCGTTGATCCGACCAGCCCGATCACGGTGATCTCCGAGGAAAAGCATGCGGTGTACTGCCGACCTCTGATTTCTTATTATCTGGAAGGGAAAACAGATCTGGACAGAATGCAGTACCGCTCGCAGGATTTCTATGAAAAGATGAAGTGTCAGGTCATGTATGGCAGGAAAGCATTGCATATCCTGCAGGACGTGCAGGAAGTCGAGACAGATGATGGTACACGGGTCCCCTATACAAGCCTCTGTCTGGCAACGGGTTCATCTCCTTTCATCCCATCATTCCCGGGTCTGGCTTCGGTCTCCGATCCAGTTTCATTCATGACACTGGACGATGCGTTAGCACTAGAGCAAAGGATCGACAAGACCAGTCGTGTACTGATCGTCGGAGCCGGTCTGATCGGCCTGAAATGTGCCGAAGGGATCGTGGAGCGTGTGGCATCCGTCACGGTCTGCGACTTGGCCGATCGGGTGCTTTCCAGCATCCTGGACGGTGAAGGTGCCGCGTTGATGCAAAAGCATCTGGAAAAACACGGCATCACTTTCTACCTCAGTGACAGTGTGGATCAGTTCGAGGGTAATACGGCACAGATGAAGAGTGGTGCCAGAGTCTCGTTCGACATTCTTGTTCTTGCTGTAGGCGTCCGGGCCAATACTGCTTTGTTCAAGGAGATCGGCGGAGAAGTAAACCGCGGGATCGTTGTGGATGAAAAGATGCAGACCTCTGTGACGGGCATATATGCCGCTGGCGACTGTGCCGAAGGAATGGATACTGCCCTGGGGCAGAAGCGCGTCCTGGCGATCCTGCCGAACGCGTATATGCAAGGGCATACAGCCGGCATCAATATGGCAGGCGGCAGCATCATGTTCGACAAAGCCATCCCCATGAATTCCATCGGTTTTTTCGGACTGCACACCATGACAGCCGGCGTCTACGAAGGAGACATCTACGAAGAGAAGACGGAGACCTCGCTGAAAAGGCTATTTACGAAAGATGACCGTTTGAAAGGGTTCATCTTGATTGGCTGTGATGAGCGGGCGGGCATCTATACCTCTCTGATCCGCGAGAGAATACCATTGTCATCGGTCGATTTTGAGATCCTTAAAAAAACGGCAACGACAGCTGCTTTTTCTCCGGAGATCCGTAGAAAAAAGTTTGGAGGTGTGGTATAATCCCATGATGATTCATGCAAATGGATTGGATCCACGCGTTTTGAACGATGCGATCCGCAAATCAACGGAAGTATGTGAAATAGAAGGCTGCTGCGGACAACGGTTCCTTGCGGCGGGCATGGCGCACAAAGATATCACCATCCATGGGATCCCCGGCAATGCGCTGGGTGCTTACCTGAATGGAGCCAGGATCACGGTGCTGGGCAATGCGCAGGACGCGGTCGGTGATACGATGAACGAAGGTGCGATCGTGATCCATGGGAACACGGGCGATGCCGCTGGCTACGCCATGCGTGGCGGGAAGATCTATGTGAAGGGAAATGCAGGGTATCGTGCAGGTATCCATATGAAGGCCTACAAGGACAAGGCGCCTTTGATGGTGATCGGCGGTAAGGCTGGCAGCTTTCTGGGCGAATATCAGGCCGGCGGGGTCATCATCGTGCTCAATTTGGAAAAACCGCAGGAGAAATGTGTCGGATTCTTCCCCTGTACAGGGATGCATGGGGGCAAGATGTTTTTGCGGTCCACTTGCGAAAATGTAACATTTCCGGCGCAGGTGACAGCCTGTCCAGCGGGAGCAGAGGATCTGCAGGAACTCCGTGTACATCTGGAAGAGTACTGTCAGCTGTTTGAGCTGGATATAGAAGCCGTACTTGCGGCACCGTTCACTGTGGTGACGCCGGACAGTAAAAATCCATACCGCGAGATGTATGTAGCAAATTAAGAAAAAACAGGAGAGATGGTCATGAGGTATTCAAAAGAAGAGGTCATGCAATACACACGGGAAGAGGATGTGAAATTCATCCGGCTTGCGTTCTGCGATGTTTTCGGTAAGCAAAAAAATATCGCCATCGTGGCGGAAGAACTGCCTCGGGCTTTTGAATACGGTATTGCGTTCGACGCGTCGGCGATCGCCGGTTTTGGGGATGAGGTGCACAGTGACCTGCTATTGCATCCGGAGCCGGAGACACTTATGCTGCTCCCATGGCGGCCGGAACATGGCCGAGTCATCCAGATGTTTTCCAGTATCACCCGGCCGGATGGTACGCCGTTCGCCTGCGATACGCGGAATCTTTTGAAAACGGCGATTGCGGACGCTGCAAAAGCCGGCTATGATTTTACGTTCGGCGCCGAGCAGGAGTTTTACCTTTTTCAGTTGAACGAAGAGGGACAGCCGACAAAGATCCCGAATGATGCAGCCGGATATATGGATATTGCTCCAGAGGATCGTGGGGAAAATGTCCGCCGTGAGATCTGTCTGACATTGGAGCAGATGGGGATCTGTCCGGAGAGTTCGCATCATGAAGAAGGGCCTGGTCAGAATGAGATCGATTTCCGTTACGCGGATGCATTAACTGCGGCGGATCATGCAATGACGTTCCAGCGTGTGGTGAAGACTGTAGCGCATAGAAATGGACTGGCAGCGGATTTCTCGCCAAAACCATTGGAAAACGAGCCGGGAAACGGCTTCCATATCAATATGTCACTTCGGCCTTGGAAAGATGAGACAGTGTTCTCCCAAATGATCGCTGGCATCCTGCGGCATGCAACTGAGATGACTGCGTTCCTGGATCCGGGCGAGAATTCTTACAAGCGATTGGGCAGCCATAAAGCACCGCGTTATATTTCATGGTCGCATGAAAACCGCTCACAGTTGGTCCGCATTCCGGCGGCTGTCGGCGAGTACCGACGCATGGAACTGCGCTCGGCAGATCCGACTGCCAACCCGTATCTCGCATTCGCGCTGATGATCTATGCGGGGTTGGACGGGATCACGAACAAACTGGATCTATGCGCGCCGTCTGACATCAATTTGTTCATGGCGGACAAGGAGGTACTTTCTTCATATCAAACACTTCCTGCAAGCTTTGAAGAGGCCTGCAAGATCGCGGCAGCCAGTGGATTTATCAAGGCACACATTCCTTCTGAGATTCTTGCGATCTATTGCGGAAAATAAAATGAGGTATTCCGGATGGTTTTAGAAGAGCGGATATACAGCGTACTCATCGTTTCCGCGGCGGAAAAGATCAATAATGCGCTGCTTTCTCTCCTGCCTGAATCTCACTATCAACCCGTCAGGATCGCCTCCAGTATCAGTGCCGCCAAACGTGCCTGGAGAGAGCGGAATTATGACTATGTGATCATCAATTCTCCATTGCCTGATGATGCGGGCACGAGGTTCGCGATCGACGCGGTGGATGCAAAAGGCACTGTCGTTGTTCTGCTTGTACGTTCCGAGATCTATGATGAGGTCCGTGATAAGGTTACAGTCCATGGTGTATTTACGTTGGCCAAACCTTTTTCTCTGCCACAGCTTTCCATCGCACTTGACTGGATGGAGAGCGCCAGAGAAGGCTTGAGGAAAATGGAAAAAAAGACCCTGTCCGTCGAAGAAAAAATGGAGGAGATCAGGGTCGTCAATCGTGCCAAGTGGGTCCTCATCTCCGAATTGAAGATGGATGAGGCACAGGCACATCGCTATATCGAAAAACAGGCTATGGACCGATGCGTGTCAAAAAAAGAGATCGCAGAAGAGATCATCAAAACATACATATAAAAGATGCCACCCGAAAGGATGGCATCTTAATATTTGATCAAAGGTTCGGTCCATTCCCGGCCGCGGGTCTTTTCAGTGCCGGCAACGTGGGCCAGATACAGATCGGTGTAGAAGGCTTCTTTTTGAAGAAGCTCCTGCGCCTTGGCGGGATTGGTGATGACAGGCAAGGAGGATTTTTGTATCATCTCGGAGAGCAGAGGTTCTGCTTGTCGACGGAAGCCCAGTACGCGGAGGTACTGAGGAGTACAAGGCAGATGAGCATCCATCTCCAGTAAAATGTTCAGCAAGATCCGGCGGATCCGAGCTTTGGGATAGCGCTTGGTGGAGATGCGTTCGACGGCTTCCGAGATGGGCATCGGACGATCGATCGCCTGTAGGATGCGGTTTTCCAATCCCTCGCTCACGTCACGGATCCCGGCGAGAGAAGTGGGTGTGTGATGGAGCAGACGATCGTAGAGCAGGGGTCCCCAGGTGTCAAAAGGATCGCTCATAGGACTTCTGCGCAGAATATGGATGACTTCATTCGGCATGTATAGAGAAACATCCGCCTTGGTGCGAATCAGGTCACGCAGCTTTGAAGCAGAAGGTGCTTCCGGATGGAGCGAATCGTGATACGAAGTCTCACGCAGGATCGGAAGCGGGATCATATCGGCATCGAGTCGATGCAGGGCTTTCAGATACTCGATCGCCAGGATCGTGTTGGGTTTATGCAAAAGGACTTCGGAGATATCGGCCGCCTCAGCAAGTGCCAGGGAGCGGGCAGCGGCAAACCCCATTCCTTGAGAAAGGTTCTCCTCCAGGGCTTTTTTAAAAGCAGGGGGTTCCGTCAAAGCGGTTTCAGCTGCCTTCTGCAGCAAAGTAAGATCTGTCGTTTCGGATCCAAAACTCAGATGGGTCACGACTCCGGAGCTTGCGAGCAGACGGACGCCGGCCTCCGCGAATCCTTCGCTGCTGGAGATGGCGCCGGCTGTCGGCAGTTCCAGAACCAGATCGGCACCGCCGGCTAAGGCCATTCTGGTACGTGTCCATTTATCGAGAAGGGCCGGTTCGCCGCGCTGCACAAAGTGCGGGCTCATCGCGGCCACGACAAAAGCACCGCCTGCGGCTTCTTTGGCCAGACGGATCTGACGGGCATGCCCGTTATGGAATGGATTGTACTCCGCGATGATACCGATACAATGCATGATGCATACCTCTGCGAATGTATTATGGGTCCCATTATAAAGAATCCAAGAAGCAGGGTCAAGCCCGGATCAGGGTCCGAAAAATCTGAAAATGAAGAAAAACGGAGCAAATAAGAGAAAAAAAGAGAAAATAAAAGAATATTTGATATAAACGACGATAAAACATAGTCATCAAAGTTGATATATAGGCACAAAATGAATAAACTATACCATGGTTTAGCACTCGACGAGCACGAGTGCTAATAACATGAAAAAGTACATTATAACAGGAGGATAAGATCATGAAGCTTAGACCCTTAGGAGATAAGGTAGTTGTGAAGCAGCTGGAGGCACTTGAGACCACGAAGTCCGGTATCATCCTGACCGGCGGCGCTAAGGAAAAACCGCAGGAAGCGGAAGTCATCGCAGTCGGCCCGGGCGGCGTCGTAGATGGCAAGGAAGTCGTCATGCAGGTGGAAGTAGGCCAGAAGGTGTTCTATTCCCGCTACGCCGGCACGGAAGTCAAACTGGACGGCGAGGAGTATATCATCGTAAAACAGAGTGATATCCTGGCTGTTGTAGAAGAGTAATTGAAAAGAGGGAATTATCATGGCAAAAGAGATCAAATTCGGAACTGAAGCAAGAAACGCGCTGGTCAAGGGTGTCGATCAGCTGGCTGATACCGTACGTGTGACCCTGGGCCCGAAAGGCCGCAACGTCGTTTTGGACAAGAAATATGGCGCACCGCTGATCACCAACGATGGTGTTACCATTGCTAAAGAGATCGAGCTGGAAGACGCGTTCGAGAACATGGGCGCGCAGTTGGTCAAGGAAGTCGCGACCAAGACCAATGACGCAGCTGGTGATGGCACCACGACTGCTACGGTCCTGGCACAGGCTATGATCCAGGAAGGCGCGAAGAATATCGCGGCCGGCGCGAACGCCATCATCCTGCGCAAGGGTATGAAGAAAGCGACCGATGCGGCTGTTGAGGCGATTAAAGGCATGGCCATCCCGGTCAGCTCCAAGGAACATATCGCACAGGTCGCCGCTATCTCTGCCGGAGATGAAGCTGTCGGTACCATGGTCGCTGACGCGATGGAGAAGGTCTCCAACGACGGCGTCATCACCGTTGAGGAGTCCAAGACGATGAACACCGAACTGGAGCTGGTCGAAGGTATGCAGTTCGACCGCGGTTATCTGTCCTCTTACATGGCGACCGACATGGAGAAGATGGAAGCCAACCTGGAGAACCCCTTCATCCTGATCACCGACAAGAAGATCTCCAACATCCAGGATATCATGCCTCTGCTGGAGCAGATCGTCCAGATGGGTGCTCGCCTGCTGATCATCGCTGATGATGTCGAAGGCGAAGCGCTGGCGACCCTCGTTGTCAACAAACTGCGCGGCGTCTTCAATTGCGTCGCCATCAAGGCTCCTGGCTTCGGCGATCGCCGTAAGGCCATGCTGCAGGATATCGCTGTATTGACCGGCGGTACCGTAATTTCTGAAGAACTGGGTTTGGATCTGAAGGATGCTACCATCGATATGCTGGGCCGTGCCAAGTCCGTCAAGGTGCAGAAAGAGAACACTGTCATTGTAGACGGTGCCGGCGACAAGGAAGAGATCGATGCCCGCAAGGAACAGATCAAAGCGCAGATCGAGACCACGACCTCCGATTATGAGCAGGAAAAACTGAAGGAACGTCTGGCCAAACTGGCCGGCGGCGTAGCCGTGATCAAAGTCGGTGCTGCGACCGAAACCGAGATGAAAGAAAACAAGCTGCGCATGGAAGATGCACTGGCAGCGACGCGTGCCGCAGTCGAGGAAGGTATCGTCAGCGGCGGCGGCAGTGCTTACATCTATGCGATCGAAGCCACCAAGAAGCTTGCTGATACCCTGGCAGGCGACGAAAAGACCGGCGCGCTGATCATCGCGAAGGCCCTGGAAGCTCCGGTACGCCAGATCGCGGCGAATGCTGGTGTCGAAGGCTCCGTCGTTGTGAACAAACTGCTGGAATCCGCTGAAGGCACCGGATTCAACGCACTGACCGACGAATATGTCAACATGGTCGAAGCCGGTATCATCGATCCTGTCAAGGTCACCCGCTCCGCACTGCAGAACGCAGCTTCCGTAGCATCCACCTTGCTCACGACCGAATCCGCAGTCGCCGACATCCCCGCCCCCGAACCCGCTGTACCCGCAACAAACCCGGGCATGGGAATGATGTAAACCAACCTAAAGAATCATACAAAACGAATCCCCTGACGACATGCTTGCATGATCGGAAGGGGATTCGTTTTGCATGATTCGCAGCTTGTATCCATCGATCTATTATTGAGTCTTTGTTCCGAGTGGACACTAAACTTAAAAACGACTGACTTTGATCCAATGAATGGATCTATAACCGTGGATCCTGCTTTTTGTATCCACTGAAAGGATCTGATGATCCTGTAAATCTCAGGACCACTTCGTTTGCTGATGGACATAAATCTTACATGAGCAGAGATCAGATCCATTCTATGGATCTGAAACTGCAATTACAGCATTTTATATCCACTCATTCCTAGCACACCTGCTATTTGGAGTGGATATAATTTTCTAAAAACAGAAGGTTTGATCCGAATCATGGATTTAAAGCGCCTGATCACGAAAATTGTGTCCATTCGGTACTGGATCAACCAGGAAGGACGTTTGTTTACAGGCGCGGATCAGCAGGCTCCAACACTTGGAAACAAACATGGCGTGGGATCCGGTCAATCGGAAAACCTTGTTATTCCGCTTGGAGTCTGCTATAATCCAAATAACTCATATTCTAGAAAGGATGCCCGCATGCCTCGTCAAAGCATTTTCGATATGCCGGTTTCCAAAGTTTATCCGCTGCTTCTTCAGAAAGCAGAACGTAAAGGCCGAACAAAAGAAGAACTGGATATAGTCATCCATTGGCTGACCGGCTATGATATGGACCAGGTGGATCAGAGCGTTCCCTATGGGCAGTTCTTTGAGAATGCTCCGGCCATGAATCCTAAAGCGACCTTGATCAAGGGCAAAATCTGCGGCATCGCGGTCGAATCGATCGAGGATCCTTTGATGCAGAAAATTCGCTGGCTGGACAAATTGGTCGATGAGCTCGCCAAGGGCAAATCACTGGAAAAGATCCTGCGAGGATGAAATGGAACGTTACGAGTATGATGCTGTCTTGCATGAGATGGCAGACGATGGTGGTGCCTATGTTGCATTTCCCTGGGATATCCGACAGGAATTCGGCAAAGGCCGTGTAAAGGTACATGCATCCTTCGATGGTATCTCCTATGACGGAAGTATCATCAATATGGGACTGAAAAACGAGGATGGCTCGATTTGCTACATCATTGGCGTACGCAAGGAAATACGCAAAAAACTGAATAAAACCGATGGTGACATGCTGCATGTTTGCATCGTTGCAAATGATCAATAAAAGGAGACTGCATATGGACGTCAATGAGCTGCATTGGACAAGAGAACCACAAAGTTTCACCATCCGACCTGACAGGATCGAGATCACGACTGCGCCGTATACGGATCTTTGGCAGCGGACCTACTATCATTTCCGTAATGACAATGCGCCGGTCTTGCAGATGGAAACGGAAGAAAAGTTCTTTTCCTTTGTCGTCAAGACAGATTTCACCGAGAGCCACCATCGTTTCGACCAGTGCGGCATCGTCATGTATCTGGATTCGGAAAACTGGCTGAAGGGCTCTGTAGAATATGAGAATGAGGAATTCCAGCATCTGGGATCCGTGGCGACGAACCATGGGTACTCCGACTGGGCGACGACCGCTATTCCTGCAAACGTCAAAACCATGTGGTATCGCTTCAGCCGCCGGGAGGACGACTACTGCATCGAATGTTCGAACGATGGTGTCGCTTTTTCCCAGATGCGGGTTTGTCATATGTGGGAAGGGGCGGAAAAAATCCGGTTCGGTATCTATGCCTGCAGCCCCGAGGATTCCAGCTTCAAAGCGGTCTTCACGGATCTTCAGATCACGGAGTGTGCCTGGAAGGCGCACGATGGCCAGCAGCCGGACTGAAAAAACCTGAAAAATACTATTGACATTCAAATGGCTTTATGATATTATAATCCTTGCGCGTGAGATAAAGCAGTACTCAATGCGCAAGGCCAGGATTTTTAAGCCTATGCCGGAGTGGCGGAACTGGCAGACGCACAGGACTTAAAATCCTGCGGTCCTAATCGACCGTACCGGTTCGATCCCGGTCTCCGGCA
>JAEEGL013551655.1_pt1 | contig 20899 bp, 10 predicted proteins | sample 9134231 | NCBI WGS metagenome assembly JAEEGL01 (sample SAMN16246548, study PRJNA631951) | gut metagenome | biome: gut microbiome; feature: rumen; material: fiber-attached | host: Bos | place: Iran: Karaj | collected 2018-10
CCCGTTCCTTCATCGAAATAAGGTCAGAGGCAGACACTTCAACATAAGGGTACTTCTTCTGGAACTCCCTCAGTATAAACTCCTGAAAAGGAATCTCCTTGTCAGGATCCTTTCCTTTATAAACTATCACGTCATCACCAATGATAGGAACAATTGTGCCCCTTTTCTTCACCATGTCGTTGATGATGATTCGCCTAGTCTCTTCTTGTGGTATATGCCGCTCCATCTCTCTTTATTTCTTGATTAATGGTTCTCTGCACTCCTGTCTGCTAGCGAGTCGAAGTCAATTTGGCTGTAAAGTTACAAAAAAACTGTGATGTGACATCAATATACATCAAAAAAGTGATAAAAAGGGTGCCATTTTCGTTATTTTCGTCACTTCAATTAACAAAACGCGAACAAAATGTAATATTTTGCACTCAAAATGGTTCCGATATGATGAACCGCAAATCTTGCATACCTGCACACCGGTATACTAAGATTTTTTGTTTTAGGGTGACAGGGTGACAGAATGCTGATAAACACTGGGGTTGCACCCTGTTTCTGAGGGTGACAAGGGTGACAGGAGGGTGACAGGTTGGCACGTCCGAAGAATCAGGGTTGGCACGTCCGGAAACTCCGACCAGGTCGGAAAAAAATCCGATGTGGTCGGACAAAATTCCGGAGCCTCTGGAAATCAGCGCGGAGCGTCCTTACGGTTAAATTCTCGAGAGAATTTAACCAAAAGTGGTACGTTTTTTGCTCTATCTCGTTTAGTGAAATCAATAACTAAACGAGTTACCATCATGACAAAGCTACTAATGAAGTATAAGTACAACCAGCAATGGCGGGAGAAGTGGGTGTCGCTACAAGACGTGACTGAGTGGATACGTACGGGTAAGTATAAGAAATGGGTGGAGGCTGCGCGAGGTCGTAACGCGGTGTCCCTGGCGGGCAATCTGGTCAGTGGCCCTATGGCAGAAGAGGGCCTGCCGCTCATCCTGCCTGCCGTAGGCATGCCGCTGAAGCCATCGGCAAAAGCCACGCAGCGGTCAGGCACGGAGCCGGGCTATACCGGTCTGGTGCTGCTGTCGTTCAGGGTCGAACAGGGCATGGAGGTGCTCGAGCGACTGCGTCGGACGGTGAACGCAAGCGATGTGACGCTACTGTCGTTCATCGGTGCCAGCGGCAACACGCTGAAGGTGCTCATGCGCTATCAGCTCAAGGGTGGCACGCTACCTGCGGAGCAGTCGCAAGTGTCTCTGTTCCAACAATATGCCTATAATCGTGCGGCTAAATACATGCTCGCTATCACCAGCATGAAGGTGGAAGAGGTGGCGCACGACGGCACTGAGAACTTCCATCTGTCGCATGACCCACAGGTGTACTATAATCCCGACGCACAGCCCATAGAGATGGAGCAGCCCACGGAGCCGCTGACGGAAGCGACGGCCCCGATGATCAGCATGCCCGCCGAAGTGCCACTCGATGCCGAGGTCATCCCCGGCTATACCCGACGCGAGATGGATGCCACGAAGTTTAACTACATCTGCCGCAACATAGCCTACGACAAGCAGCGCGAGCATGAGGCGTACCTGATGAAACTGGCCACCGAATGCCGCAACGCGGGCATCGACGAGGAGCTGGCTGTCAAACTCACCCTCTGCCTCGATGTGTTTCATCAGAAGGACGTGCTGGTGCGCTCGTCGTTCAACAACGCCTACGAAAAGCACACCCTGGGCAGGGCTAACCCCATAGAGCGGGCGGTGATGCACCAGATGCTGCTCGAGGAGTTTCTGAGGCGGCGCTACATGTTCCGTCTCAACAGCGTGACAGGCGACCTGGAGTATCAGGAGAAGGACCGCTATGCACTCGGCTGGAAACCCCTGACGGAGGCTGCGCAGAACGACATCAACAATGCGGCCATCCACGAGGGCATCACCGTGTGGCCAAAGGACCTTGACCGCATCCTCATCTCTGACTACACCAGCAGGTATGACCCTGTGCGTGAGTGGCTTGAGGCACTGCCGCAATGGGACGGACGCGACCGCCTGGGCGAGCTGGCCGACCGTGTGAAGACGCAGACCCCGGGGTGGCGCGATAATTTCAAGATATGGATGCGTTCCATGGTCAGCCAGTGGCGCAGCGGCCGCGATGCCATGTACGGAGCACAGATGGTGCTGATGTTCGTCGGCGGACAGGGCACGCGCAAGTCTACTTTTATGCGCATGCTGTTACCCAGGGAACTGTCGCCGTTCTACATCGACCGCCTGGACCTGACGAACAAGAAGGAGTCACTGAGGGCCTTGAGCCGCTTCCTGCTCATCAACATCGACGAGTACGACCAGATCAGCAAGACGCAGACGGCCTTCCTGAAGCACCTCATACAGCGCACCGACGTGAAGGAGCGCAAGATGTACTCCACCACCTTCGAGCAGCAGCAGCGCTTCGCCGCCTTCTGTGCCACCACCAACTCGCTGGTGCCGCTGAAGGACGAGAGCGGCAGCAGGCGCTATCTCGTCATCGAGGTCAGCGGCGTCATCGACACCGACACGGCCGCAGAAAAGGCGATTGACTACCGGCAGCTGTATGCCCAGATTGTCTTTGAGATAGAGCACGGCGAGGAATATGCGTTCACGGGTGAGCGCGAGCGGCTCATCATCGAGCAGAACACCGACTACTATGAGACGCCGAATGTCATCTCCATTTTCGAGGACCTGTTCCGTAAGCCCCAGGCAGGCGACCAGCTGCTGATGCTCAGTCCGACGGAGATACTCACCACCATCAAGGAAATGCGTAAGCTGAACGTGGTGACTCAGGCAAATGCCACACTCTTAGGCAGTTACCTCCACCGTGAGGGCTATCGGAAGGGCACGGGCGAGAAGCGTCGCTGCTATCACGTAGCCCTCAAAAACTGATGTTCAGCCCATGTCGCGACCTGTCACCCTCCTGTCACCCTTGTCACCCTCAAAAACAGGGTGCATCCCCTGTGTTTATCGGCATTCTGTCACCCTGACACCCTAAAAACAAAAAATCATAGTATATGAAATACAAATTGAAGAAAGAGACCAAGCCAACGCTTGCAACATTTGGTAGATACAAGGCCGTGGCCAGTCATGGCCAGACCATCGACACGCATCACATTATCGAGGAGGTTTCCAGTCACGAAGGTCTCAGCGAAGGCACTGTCACCGCCGTGATGATGGGTCTATCGTCTGTCATCGGTCGTCACCTGCGCGAAGGCGACAAGGTGCGCCTTGACGGCTGGGGCCTGATGAAGCTGGAGATAGAAAGCGACAAGGTTGCCCATGCCGAGGATTTCAGTCCTCGCAAGCATCTCCGTGGCGTCCGCCTCCACTTCCTACCCGAGAGTGCCAAGGGCAAGCCCGCCCTCTACCAGAACATCAAGTTTGAGAGGGAGTAGAGATTTTTTTCATAAACAGGTAAACGGAGAAAAGCGCAACCTCTAACGGTATGGTCTGATAGTTATATTGTTGGGCAAGTAGTCGGAAATGACATGTGTAATAGCTGAAGAGTTACTTTGGATTTCACTTTTTTTCAAATAATTTGGTAATTTGAAAAAATGTTTATATATTTGCAAGTTAAAAAAAATGATGGAAAAGACTGCGAGATTGAAGCAAATTATTGACGAAGTAGCATCAGGTGATAATTATGTTACTTATAAAGATATTCTATCTAAATATCTAGGGTCAATCAAGGATAACGAAAGCCCTTCTTCCTTACCGGAGTCTAAAATCCTCAAAATGATCATTAATAGAGCAAAGGACATCTTTGACTATAAAAATGGAATAGACGCAAGAGAGGGCTTTAGATATAAAACAGAGTTTACGCATTATTTCAAAAGAGATAATGAAAAGAAACAGCTGAAAAAAAAAGAAGGAGAAGAAAAGAAACTATTTGTAACGGCAGGACTACAAGTGCTGTTTGATGGCCAAACGATAAGTGAGCCACTTATAGATTTTGAATGTATCAATGAATTAACAAATATACATTTAGTTAAAATACTGTATCCGTTTCTTGGAAAAACAGTTATTTCTTTCAATTATAATGGTGGATATAAAGCTACTGTGCATGTTCTAATGCATCCACATTTACTTAAAGAGTATAATAGTCGATGGTTTCTCTTTGGATATACACAAGATGAATCTAATAATCTCATTATTAATAACTTTTCTATTGATAGAATAGTTTATTTTGAGAAAAAGGATATTCGTGTACATTCTGATATACAGTTTATTAAAGCTCCCGATCAATTCTATAATAATTATTTCCGAGACATTGTTGGAGTTAGCAAAAAAGAGGGGAGCGAGCCAATCAAAATTACCATTAGAACAACTGAGTATAAAGTACATCAATTAATTAAAACCAAGCCAATTCATCATTCCCAAAAAGAAACTCGTATTTTTCCTAATGATAATAAATGTGGGGATACTGAAGGTGAATTTACAATAAAAGTAGTGCCAAACATAGAACTTCAAACTAAAATATTGAGTTATGGGTCAGGCATTTATGTAATTGGAGATGGTTGGTTTGAACGGAAACTGAAATCCACCATTTGCAAGATGGTGGAGCTATATTCAAACGGAGGTAACACATAATCGATAATCCTGTTACCACCATTTTGCGCAAAAAGTTTGGAAGTATTGAAAAGTTGCAGTAACTTTGCACCGACAAACAACAGGATAACGGTTGGTATGGAATAAAGGGGCACTCCTTTCAACTATAACAATCTGCCCCGCAGAATTACAGCTATGGATATACACACAGCACGAGTCATTTATGACAATGGTGGTTGGGAGCCTGGGACTATCTATACCAGGGACCCTTGCCAGCAGGCTCAAGATGCCTACCACGTAGCGGAGAGTGTTTTGCGTAATGCAGGAGTACTTTAAGATGTGAGGTTTCAAATCCGACATCGACTCTAAAATTGCCAATGAGGGGTTTAGGTGCTGTTGCCCTCTGAAAGCGATCCAATGTTTAACTCAATGGCCCACTCATCTAATACTATGGATATACAACTATGAGTTACATTGATGACGTTTGCACCGTTGAGAATGGTAATGATACGGGAACCTGCTATCCATGCTATAGCCGTGAGACCGCAGTCCAGAATGCACGCAACCGCTTAGTTGATGGAGGATGATACCAAGATCTAAGGGACTGTTGGTGTCCGCCGGACTAAGGAGAAATTGCTCGCAGAGCTTGCTGCCAAAGGATAAAAGGGCTGGTCCTTGGATAGCAAAACCTAACAGCCCTTTAACTACTAAAACACTAAACAATATGGACTTACACACAGCACATGTCATTTATGACAATCACGGTTACGAACCAGGAACATCTTACACAAGGGATCCTTATCATCAGGCTCAGGATGCTTTTCACGAAGCAGAAAGCGTCTTACGTAACGCTGGAGAACTTTAAAAGAGTACCATTCTGTATAAACTCTAACATCGCAGCTGAAGGATTCAGGGCTGTTGCCTTTCAGAAGCGACACCTATGTTTAACCTTACGGCCCACTTTTATCACTACTATGGATAGAGATACAGCAGAGAGAATTGTGAGAGATGGCGGCGACCGCTACACAATTTACACAAGAGACGGAGCGGCATACGAAGATGTTTGTACTGCTACTAAAACGTTGGAAGATATGGGATTGAAACAATATGCCAATGGCAGCTGGGATTATTGAATCAATCGGAAGAACGACTTCGCAAGAAGACTCTAATCGGGTAAGGAGAGCAATCTCCTTACCATAGCAAACACAAATTTATTAACTTAATTCTTTATGAACTATGAGTGACTTTGATCCTGAGTACTGTGCCGCTATTATTAACGGTAATGGTGAACCTGGTGTTGCATATCTTAATGAGTCCCTTCGTGGAAGAGACATAGAAAACGCCATGCACGAACTTGAAATCAATGACTACGCACTTGATCAGTGGGGAAATCCCTATCACAAGTAATCGGAGTTAACAATTAAGGCCGGTATTGAGAAACGCGACTCAATACTGGCTTCCCAAAGAAATCTGTTGAATTAATAAAGACTATACTATGAAGAACACATTGACGATCATTTTATTTCTGGCAACGATTATGTGCCTTTTGCTTTTCACAAATTGTCACAGGTCACATGCAAAGGAAGATCCTGAGCGGCACTTCAAAGAAAAAGCCGAACAGCTTGTGGACATGATAGCAAGACAGGACATGGCATACGATTCTATCGTGAATCATGCCGACTCTCAGGGACTAAAAGACGCCTTGACAGACGAGAATGCTGCCTGGCATAAGCTTGCCTTTGCATGGCTAAACGTTGATTATGCCTTTAACTATAACCAAAGGGATGCGCTTTTTAGACCAGTTCCTCACGGTTGGATCCCTTTCCTAGAGTCTTTACTCGATAAACGAGATTCTTCCCTGGCGGTACTTCATTCTATCATAATAGATAAATATCCCAGTCCACAGGTTGAGACCTTGAAGAAAATGACTGCGTATAGCAACAAGCAAGTTTTTGATGAATTGTCGGAGCAATGGGTGTTTCGTGAGTCCGAAAGGAAAGATTCTGCTCGTATTGCCTCCGCTTTCGTAGTGGCATGGATGAACTTCTCTTCAACTCGGCACAGAGTATCTATTCTACTACCTGACTCATTAAAGGAAAACTATGAATTGGACACTCGACGCTACTACAACTATGCTATGCTGCATCTGGGGAGTAATGTCAGTTTCCGAGGTGATCCATAACATCTAAAGGAGAGGTGTGAGAAGTTAATCAATTTATCCACTTTCAAAAACATCTTCTAGATAGTATATATCTTCATCCCGCTAAAAGGTGCATTATGCATAATGTTAGGGACGTTTGCAAAATACATATAATTACGACAACTGATATACATCCTTTTCAATTTGCCAAAAAAAAGACACATAGGCTTTTAATTCAAGCAATTGACGTTGTATAATAAACAATGGTAACAACCATAAATCACTTCTGTTACCATCATTTGCTCTGAAAATTTTGACTACGATGAAAAAAAACTCTATCTTTGCATTGTAAATATGAAATAACACAAACAAACTAAACTATCTATGAAAACACACACCAAACAAACCAACAATGTGGTTCGTGATGACGAACCAGGAGCCTCGTACATCCTTGACTGTTACAGAACTGATAATCTCTGTCTGAAAGAGTTTGAAGAGGTATGGAATAATCTAATTGGAGATCCTTTTGACAAAATAGATCGTGGCATCTGGATGGCCGACTGATTGAGTCGTTCTCTGTAACATTAGAACGAGAAGTGCACTATGAATTCTTTCCATTGTCGGCCAATTCTTAAAATAGGCCAGTTTTTGACCGATGATGCATCATTAATAACCCTTCGGCCTATACATTTTTCTGTTATGGATAGAGAAACAGCTGAAAGAATAGTTAGAGATGGTAAAGACATCTACACCAGTTACTTAACAGATAACGGTGCTTACGATGATGTCATTGCAGCACGTAACTTTCTTGAAAATGATCTGAATTTGAAACAATACTCAAATGGAAGTTTTGACTATTGAATCAATTGTGGAAGAACAACCTCGTAGGAGAACTCTAACTGGGAAGGAGAACAATCTCCTTACTTTCTGGAAATAGTTTAATGTAGGAACCTTATTGTTTATGAACCATGAAAACGAATCTATTTACAAACGTTACTCTCGGTATTGGTAATCTATTTGACATTAGGCTTATGGATGATGATGGAGACAATACTCACCCAGAGGATAATGATTATAATGGTGGAAGTAGCTACGATGGGTGGTAATATGAATTAATCTAATCAATTAAGGCATCTCGTTTCAATGTGGCACTCGATTCGTGTCCAGCTCTTGAGCAATTGGCGAAAATGTTTAATTCTCCACTCTGATTATCAGAACTGTGGGTAAAAGGGCTGTAGCCCACAGTGACGATACCTATGTTTAACCTTTACGGCCCTTTTTTTTGCAGTATGGATCTAGATACCGCACTGAGAACATTGGAAATTGGCAAAGCGCCAGGTACTGCCTATCTTATTGATGCTGAAAGACAAGCAGCAGCAGATCGTGAAACGGCATGGAAAACCGTTGAAGACGCAGGAGGGTGGAGAGCTGCCAATGGTAACATCTACTTCGATTAGGAAGAAGTGTAATCGTAATAAATGGCCAAAACTTCAATAATTTTGGCCATTTATTTGTTTTTATTTAATAAAAATTATATCTTTGCAAAAAAATAAAATGATATGAGTATATTTTCTCAAATTTTTAAACTAACGAAATCAGAGGAAGTTAATTCAGCTGAGCTAAGAGATACTTTTTTCAATAATCTTTATTCTGACTATAGTGAATTCCTAAATTCTTCTGGTGTTCCAAGTTGGATAAATAGGTTCATAGTTTGGGATGCTAGATGTAAGGGAAAAACGCCGAATGATAATCTTCAAAGAACTAATATTAGATGGAGAAGCATTATTAATGATTATTATAATAATGATGTGTCTTCGTCTGTATGGGAATTTTTTGAAATATTCTCAACAGAAGAGAGCAAGGATGTGCGTAGTCATATTTATAAATTAATACATTATAATGGAGAGTCTGGCACTTGGTCTGGATTGATTGTAGAAGATAAAATATACAGATTCGTTCTACAATGGTTTTGGGAACGAATGACGGACGAAGGGAAGGCATTTTACGAAAATTGCGGATGCGATCCTGATATTGACAAAGATAACAAAAAGATAACAAATAATAATAAAATAAAAGTTGCTAATAAACAGAATCCGGATCCGTTAAAGGTAAGTTCTCATGAAGGAAAAATAGAAAGTGAGATAAAAAACAATGGAACAGAAGCAAGTCGTATTATTACAATTATACGCTATATTTTATCTCAATACAATAATGAAGGACTGTTATATCCCCTAGCTAATTTTTTACAGATACGTAATTACATGCGTAATTACACTGCACATGAGCTTAGAGGGGTTCTTGATGAAAACCAAAGGAAGAAAGCGTTAAAGATCACCTTATTTGCTAATGTCGGTTTAGTATTTGCATTACGTTTTGTGTTGCTTAATCTCAATCAGTTGCAAGAAGAATTCCGGGATTATCTAATTCCTGATGGGTTTTGTCAATTGACAGTTTTTCACGATGAAGGGGAAGATGTTGTAATAATCGACAATGAAAGTGGTGATACTTTGGAAGGTATAGCAGCTTCCGATGGATGGAAAGAATATCAGTTGAGAAGAACTGGAAACTACAAAATACAGGTTGCAAAAACATATTTAGACAGGATTCCTCCTGTATATCTTTGTCAGCCAAACCCTGTTGCTGAAGTTAAAAGAGAACGAATAATATTATTTTCCTCTGAAAAGGATATGGATGGTTCATCCCAAAGAACGAAAAGAGTTGCTGTGGGAAATGCTATAATAAATACTGAAAGAAATACTGGAACATTAGTACGATGGGTAAGAATCGGAGTAATTTTTTTATGTATTATTGGTATTTTGGGCTTAATTTTTTTACGGATTCCTTTACACGAAGATATTCAGAGCACTGCGATATTTACTGTGGACAAAAGGAGTCCCAATGAGCTGATTTTGAAAGGTGATAGTTTGTTGAATTTAGCTTTATGGAAACAAGATTATGATCTATGTGAACAAGCGGGAAATACTTACAGAAAAGCGATTGACCATTTGAGATTACTCGCAGAACAGCCAAGCACTAAGGTTGCTGCGTCATTAGATCTTTGCCATATGTATATGTCTGGCAAGGGATGCTACAATTTGGATTCCGCATTTTACTTTGCGCAAATTGATGAAGTGAGAGCTACTAAAGAGGGCCAAGGGCTATATGCCTATTTGTTATTTAAACGTGGTCAAACAGAGCAAGCAAGAAGAGAAATATCTAGGGCTATAGATGATGAGGATGAATATATACGCATTACGAAGGCATTGAACGATATGCATAATGCCATTACTAAGTCATCTTCTAAACTCACATGTGAAAATGCTTATTTAAACTTGAGTAAAATAAATAATGATGATGCAAAATACGAACGAGCTTTGATAGACTTATGGGGCGTTCGTAATAGGGAAGACACTCATTTTTTACTTCATCCTAATTTTGGTGAGGCGTATAATACTTTCTATGAATTAGGCAAGAGAAATCCCAGTTCTTTAATGGTTCTTGGTGACATCCACCGATTGCTGAACGATGCTGAAAATGGTATTTTTTATCATTATGCAGCTTTTTGCTGTGGTCATCAACAGGAAGCAGCCATAGCCATCAATTTGTCATTTCTGTTTCATTCTGACTCTTTTACACCTACTGGATTTGACAGAGATATCATGGAAAAAATGGCAGGTTTGTCAAATGTGATAGGAGGTGTTGGCGGCTTATTGTCAGATTATGTTCATTTCATAGATAGTAAAGACTATGATTTGGCGATAAAAACAGCAGATTCCTTATTTGTTCTGACTCATCAACAAGATAACAATGCTAAAATAATAATTACTGATACAACATATATTTCAAGAATTCAAATAACTTCACGGTTGTTGACGGGTGAGCACAATGATTTCTCTGAAGCTGTTCACCTTGCAATGAAAAGAGACAACTGCACAGATTCTATTGCTGTTGCTGACTATCTGAAAGGAGTTTGCTATGCAAAAGGCTATGGGTGTACAATAGATATCAAAAAATCTGATGACTTAATATTACAGTCAGCAAAAAGAGGTACTTATACGGAATCTTTAGCTACATATTTCAAAAGGCATCCTCCAATTACTGGTTCAAATATAGAACAAGACGAATTATGGGATTTTTATCTTAGCCCTGTTCTGTTGAAAAAATCTCCCAAATTAGTAAGTGTAGTAGGAACATTGTTTATAAGTGATATTGTAGATATAAATTATTTATATGACTATCAAATAGAAGATAAATTAATTCCTTTTTTCCCAAAGGTATGGGTCTTAATGAATCAGTCAATAGTATTATTAGAGGATTTTCTGAGAGAAAAGAAAAAGCCATTTATGGGTGGTAATGGGCTCATTGTTAATTGCCTAACGAGTATAAATGATTATATATCTATTGCTATGAAAGATGGTCTTTCAGATTTAGCTCAGAATGGATGTTTGCAATATAGTATGTTTGCTGAGATTGTTAATATGCAGCAAAATATTGATGTATATAACAGATTTAGTCTTAACCATGTAGTACTTCCTGGTGCCCCCCCTCACGACATTAAAGAGTCCGATCTTGCCGAGCTATCTAAGTATAATTTTTATCATAATCCTCTACCCCAATACCCAGATTATGCATATTGATTTATACCTAAAGCTTATTGGCAACATAGAGGAATGCGTATGCTATACTCGTCTTTCTGAGACCAACAATGTTCACGGAAAGATGAAAGAGAGAGGCTCTACGTTTTCAGTTGCAGTAGTGGTAAGTGAACGACAACGGCAATAATATAAAAGGATAGCCTCGACAGTTGGGTGCACAGACAAAAAGATTTTTGCTTTCCGGCGGCAGTCTCGGGAAAAAGTGTTACCTTTGCCCGTCGATAGCGAAAAGTGCACAAACAAATATAATGATAAGTATGAGACAGACCATCATTTCAATGCTGCTGCTGCTGGGACTGGGACAGGCGGTGGCACAAAACATCAAACGCCCGGAGACATATAACTACCAACGGGGACTGGAGGCCATGCAGGAGGAGAAGACGGATGAGGCCATCGAATTCTTCAACAAGGACCTGCAGGAGAACCCGAAGAACGGCTATTCGTTCATGTGGATAGCGATGATGCGCCTGGGCAACGAGGAATATGGGAAGGCGCTGACAGCTGCCGACCTGGCCATCAAACTGCTCCCAAAGAAAGACAAGGAGTTTGTGGCGGCCGCATACACCACGAGGGCTGAGGTGTACCTGAACCTGGAAGACACGGTGAAGGCGCTCAGCGACTATACGTCTGCCATCCGCGCAAGGCCAGAAGAAGTGGACCTGTATGACAAGCGGGCACAGGTGTTCTTTGAACTGCAGCGATATGATGAGGCGGACCTGGACTACCGCATGATGACGGCGCTGGAGCCCGGCGGGGTGATGGGCTACATGGGCCTGGGACGCAACGCGCTGAGGCAGCACCGCCTGGATGATGCCATCGCACAGTTCAACTACGTGGTGAAGCTGGACGACAAATACTCGTCGGGCTATGCCTTCAGGGCAGAGGCGGAACTGGAAAAGGAGATGTGGAACGAGGCCACCACTGACCTGATTACTGCCATGCAATGTGACTGGGACCAGAAGGCGATTCTGCACATGGCAGGACTGAAGGAGCCGGCCTCTACCATGATGGTGTCGAAACTGAAGATACAGTCGGCGAAGGCGCCGAACGACAACACATGGCCCTATCTGGTGGGGATGATGTACGAGGAAGCGAAGGACTATGACAAGGCGGTGGAGTATTATAAGGATGCCAACCAGCGCGACGCTGCGCCGGGGCTCTACAGCAGGATATCGGACTGCTACTATGAGCTGGGGGCATACGACGAGGCCCTGAGCAACATCAACCAGTCGCTGAACATGGACAGCACGAACGTGCCGAACATGGTGAGAAAGGCTAACATCTACTATGGGATGGGCGATGCCCAGCAGGCCATTGCGCAATGGGACAAGGTGCTGGCCGCACAGCCGGAGTATGGCTATGGCTACTATCAGCGTGGCTGGACAAAGCAGATGGCTGGCGACGTGGACGGGGCCGTTGAGGACTTGTCGATGGCCATCGCGCTGGAGCCTGAGGAGTCGTTTCTGTATTTGAGCAGGGGCGATGCGTATGTGAAACAGGGGAAAAAGGAACTGGCGGAGGCTGACTACAGAAAGGTGATTGAGCTGGAGGATGCGCCAGAGAAATACAACGAGGTGTACTTTGCCTATCAGGCGTTAGGGCAGAACGACAAGGCGATAGCCGCCATGGACAGCGTGATAGCACGAGGTGAGGATGGTGGCGGTGACTATTATAACGCCGCATGCCTGTATTCGCGTATGAAGGACAAGGAGAACGCCCTGAGGTACCTGGAGAAAGCGCTAGAGGCAGGCTATCTGCAGTTCGCACATATTGAAAGGGACTATGACATGGGCTTTCTCAAGGACACCGAGGAGTTCAAGGGGCTGATAAAGAAATACAAGTCGGCCCATGAGGCGCGCGTCAGCACTGACCCTGAGGGGGCGCAAAGCAAGGAGACGGTGACGACGGAGGTGCCCTTCACCAAGGAGGGCGGCATCTGCAAGGTGAAATGCAGCGTCAACGGACTGCCCCTGCACTTTGTCTTCGACACAGGTGCCAGCGACGTGACCATATCGATGGTGGAGGCTACGTTCATGATGAAGAACGGATACCTGAACAGCAACGACGTGGTGGGCAGTCAGCGCTACATGGATGCCAACGGCGACGTGAGCGTGGGTACGGTCATCAACCTGAGGAGCGTCAACTTCGGCGGGCTGGACCTGAACAACGTGCGGGCCTCAGTGGTACGTAACCAGAAGGCGCCGCTGCTGCTGGGGCAGAGCGTGCTGGGCCGACTGGGCAAGATAGAGATAGACAACAGCAAGAGCGTGCTGTTGATAACGCATTAGGAGGAGTTGAGGAGACTCCTCAACTCCACAACTCCTTAAAGAGTAATGAGGGTGGAGCCGCTGTCGCCACCAGGGCTGTTGAGCTGCACCACATAGATGCCCTTGGGCAGGTGTGGCAGGGGCTGCGTGAAGGTGGCCTGGCCAGCGGGCAGGGTAGCGGTGAACACGCTGCTGCCTGAGAGGGCGTAGACGGTGACGGTGGTGGCATGGGTGGCAGGATGGGTGAGACAGACGGTGAGACGGCCGCCAGAATAGCTGACACGGGCCTTGGTGTGGGTGGAGGACACCCCCTCAATGCCTTCCACGCCCAACAGATAGAGCAGGCCACGGTAGACGTCAATCTCGCCATAGCCGTAGTGGTTGTTAGGGTAGGTGAGTGATGGATCGTAGTGGCGGCAGGTGTGGCGGAACACGTCCATCACCTCGGCGGTGGTGAGGTCGGGCTTGGCCTGTAGCCACAGGGCGATGGCACCAGCCACGGCAGGACTGGACATCGACGTGCCGCTGTTGGTGTTCCATGCGTAGGTGCGACCGTTGAAGTCGAAGGTGGCCACGTTCCAGTTGTTGGTCGATGACTTCGGGTGGCGCTCCAGGAAGTAGCTGCTGAACGACGAGATGATGTTCATGCCTGGTGCCATGACGTCGGGCTTGATGCGGCCGTCGTAGGTGGGGCCTACCGATGAGTTGATGCACCACTGTCCGTAGTCACCCTTGTTCTCCCCCCAGTCAAGCCATTCGCCTTTGTAGTTGATGATGCCTTCGCGGTAGTAGGTGTTTCCCACGCAGATGATGCCCGGCGAGGAGGCGGGCGAGAGGATGCTGTGTGAGTGCTCGCCAGCGGTGAGCAGAGGGTTGAGGCTGGCGTTCTCAATCATCCTGCCCGTGACGCAGTAGGTCTCGACGTCGGCCTCACGACCGATGACCTCGAAGGAGAGCCTTGGCTGGGAGCCGATGCTGTGCTCACCCTGGATGGTGATGTCGAGGCACATGTCACGCTGGTCGTAGCAGGAGGGGTAGGCCTCGGCGGTGACCTGCAGGGCGGCACCGATATCAGCATAGAGCGTGGAGTCCTGCTGCAGCGTCACCTGACGGCTGTTGATGACGAGCGTGTCGCTGCCGCCATCGGAATAAGCCACGAGACGTAGCAGGTAGTCGTCGGCTGACTTCAAGGTCAGCAGCGCCGTTTTGCCGTAGGCGGTGATGAAGGCACCAGCCATGTCGGTGCCGACGGGCTTGCGAAACCAGGTCTTGTCATTGCCCCGGTTGCCAGCTGCCGAGACGATGATGCGGCCGGGACCTGTGAGGCGGTCGAGCATCTCGTAGTAGAGCAGGTCGTAGCCCCAGTAGTCCTGGCTGCTGCCCTCGCTGAAGTTGATGACGCAGGGCTTGCCCTGGCTCTCGGCGTAGTCGAAGATGTACTTAAAGCCGAGGGCATCAGTGGCGTAGGTGTACTTGTAGTAGTCGGCGGAGTCGATGAGTGCCACGTCGTCGCTGACGGCATTGGCCACCAGGCAGATGTCGGCAGCGGGTGCCATGCCCTGGTAAGGCGAGGTGTAGCCGCTGCCCGCGGCGATGCCGGCGGTGTGGGTGCCGTGGTGCTGGTCGAGTCCGTCGCGTGCGTGTGCCACGGTGAGCAGCTCTTCGCGTCCAGCATAGTCGCGTCCCACATAGAGGGTGCTGCCCACGGTGTCAGTTGAGAGCATGTCCCAGAAGCGGCTGATGCGATAGGTGGTGGTGTCGCGGCTGTAGAAGGTGGGATGAGTGAGGTCGAAGCCGACGTCCATGACTCCCACCACGACGCCCTGGCCCCTGAAGGGCTGCGGCAGCTGCTGTCCCTCGTAGACGGGGAGGGCGTTGAGATACCATGCCAGTGAGTCGGTGAGCAGCTGTGTGCGGCTGCTATGGCTGGCCTCTATGCGCAGGATTCGCCGGTCGAGTGACAGCCGTGAGAGGTTGCGGCAGGGGATGTCGGCGATGCAGATGTCGCCGGCGCGGGCCAGCAGTCGGCAGCCGTTCTGTGAGAGGGCTTCCTCGCCGTCGGCAGTGATGCGGACGAAGGCGCAGACAGCCTCTCCCTTGGGGATGGGAAGGTGGCGGGGCTGCAACAATGTTGCAGCAAAGGGGACAGGAGGGCGGCGTGGCTGCAACTGCGTTGCTGCTTGGCCTGAGGGCATCTGCCTGACCAGGTGTCTCAGCATGGGGGAGAGCTTCTCGTAGGCAGGCCGCTGGGCCAGGACTGAACAGAGGGGGAGAAGGAGGAGAAGCGCAAGGGCGAGAAGAGGGCGGGCCAGCGCTGACAGACGGGCGGTGCTGCTGGGGGTGGCGATGGTGCTGGGGGTGGCGATAATATCGCCACATACGGGACAGTAGGCGGAGATGGGGTCAAGGGCGGAGGCGGAGCCAGGGCCTGGACTGGAGGCGGGACGGGGGGTGCTGTTGGTAAACATGATGGTGATGAGTTGTGTTGTTAGAAGGCGCTGCCAGCCATGACCATCCTTGCCGTGCCGTCCTGGAAACGGACGATGAAGGGACCTCTGGCGGGCGGTGCAGACAGCTGACGGCCGTCCACACCGTGGTAACCCATGATGCGCTTGCCAAAACTGTAGTCAGGCAACAGTGGCGAGCCGTCGAAGCCCAGCTGCTCGTCCATCCATGCCACGCGCTCGCTAATCCACTTCTTGAGGCGTTCTATCTCGTCCCAATAGGTGGACCAGATGTACATCTTCCATGTGGTGTTGTTGCGTTCCAGTGCGCCGCCACTGCTGAGCAAGGTGGTAATGGAGTCGATGGTGGCCTCTATGTGTTCGTTGCTGTAGCTTTCGTTTCTGTACTTTGCCCACCTCCTCTTCAGCTTCCTCACATACTGGGTGTCATCCATCAGCCGCATCCACCAGAAGGGCACCTTGTTGATGGCATTATAGTTGGTGAGGTAGGTGTTCTGATAGCGCCAGAAGTCGGTGTCTTTCGCGTTGGCGACGCTGGTGTTGGCAAAGGCGAGGTTGAAGTCCCAGAGCGTGGTTTTAAACCGTGGGTCCTGCGAGTCGCGGTGCTTGTAGATGTTGGTGCTGAGGCGGTAGCCGTCGACGTTTCCCGAGAACTCCTGCGACAGCTGCTGGTCGATGAACGACATGGGGTCGATGAACTGGCGGTAGCCCTTGACAGGGTCGGCGAAGTCGTTGCTGGCCAGTGCGTCCTCCATCTGCTTCACCCGCTGCTGGATGTATTCCTTCTGGCTATCGGTGATGTCCTCATAGTCAGGGTGCTTGTACTGCAGGAATATTTTGTTCTGGGATGTGTACTCCTTCCCATTTTTGTCGACGGGCTTATATGTTGATATGAAGTGCGGCTCGTCGTCGCGGTCTATCTGCAGCAGGTAGCCGCCTGTCAGCGCATCGCCGCTTTCTCCGGGGTCGTCCAGATTGAGGCGGTTGCTGCCCTTGCGTATGCTCTCAGCCAGTACGTAGATGCCATAGTAGACGCCGTCGAGCACCAGCTCGCAATGGTGGCAGCGTGGTACGTAGTCGAAGTAAGGGCGTGCCAGCTGGAACATTAGCACGTCGCGCAGCAGGCTACGGTCGGTATGGGGAGCCAGCAGCACCCACGTGTTGTCCTTCGGCATGCCCAGCAGGGCAGCCTTCTGCTTCTCGCCCTCAGGGTCGGCGCTTGCCATCGTCTTGAAATTATAGGGTTTCTTAGGCGAGTTGGTAAACGAGGTGTTGCCCCGATAGCGTATGGCCACCCATCCTTCATAGTCCACCGTCTGGTCAGGGTGTGCCAGCGTGTCGCAGTAGTTGATGCCATTGGCGTTGCTGATGATCTTCATGCGTGCCGCAATGCGCCAGTCCTGGTGTATGGCCTGCGTGGTGTCAGCCGGGCCACGGGTGTCGATGAAGACGATGGGCAGGTTGGTCTCTTCCAGTTCCACTATCTCCTTGGGCGGGTAGTTGTTCCTGTCGTACGTGTCGGCAAGCATTCCCGCGGGAAGGGCCGACAGCAGCAAGAACAGGATGATGTGGAAGTGACGCTTCATGTTCGTGACCGAAAACTTAGACTGCAAAGATAGCTATTTGTTTTTATTCCACCAAAAAGCGAGTGAATTTTTTGGATGATTGGCGGAAAGTATTTATTTTTGCACTTTGTTTCTGAGTCATGGCAACAACGCTTCATCGAAAGGCACTATTCGTCCTTCTGGTCATCATCCTTGCAGTAGGGTTCTATGTGCAGGACCGCCACGCCATTCCCAATATTGATGACTGGGCCTATACCTTCGTTGTAGACGAGCATTCCGAGGGCTATCTTTCAGTCATTGACGATGGCAACAGCAGGCGGCCTGTGGAGTCGTTTACCGATGCCGTGGTGTCGCAAAGCCGTGACTACCTAAAGACCAACGGGCGTTTCATCATTCACACGCTGGTGCAATACTTTTGTGGCTGTTGGAGCCTGCGGCAGTTTGCAGTGGTCAACACTATCGTGTTTGTGTTCTTTGTCTTGTTCCTGTTCAGGCTGACAGGCAGGAGGCTTGACTTCTGGCAGATGCTCATCGTGGTTGCTTCGTTCTGGCTTCTTACCCCCTATATAGGCTTTACGTTCTTAGGCCCGGTGTCGCTGTGTGTCAACTACCTATGGACGTGCACGGCAACGATTCTTTTCTTGTTGCTGTTCAGTCGGATGAGGCATGGGAGTCTTGGCCGTTTGCATCTGTCAGCCCTTTGTCTCTATGCCCTCGTTGTCGGCAGCCTGCAGGAGAGTTTCTCGATAGGCGTGGCAGGGGCCCTGTTTTTCTATTTGCTCTTCAACAAAAAGCAGACGAGCAAGAGTGAACTAGTTGTGTCGTTGGCCTACATGGCAGGAGCCATGGTGTGTCTGCTGTCGCCTGCCAATTTTTCCAGGACGGATTCAATAGGAGGCATTGGGGTGCACCTGACCGCCATTACCGGTCTTCTATCCTCTCCGCTGTTCTTGCTGTTTCTTGTGCTGCATGTGGTACTGATGGTAAAGAGACGGCTGATGGAATTTGTCAAGGACAACTTCATCCTTTATGCATCCATCATCATCGATACGCTGTTTGCCGTGCTGGTAGCCTATACTGCCCGACAGCAGTTGACCGCCATCAACATCTTCATTCTTGTTCTTTTGCTTAGGGGTCTTTTCAGTTCTGTCATGCAGCTGCGCGTCAAGAAAGCCATCTCACTGACAATGGTGGTTGTGTCGCTGGCCTTGTTCCTTTCAGTCTACCAAGCAAGAAAGGCGTACGCCGATGCGTACCATACCTTTACAGAGAGGGCAATGGACAGTGTTGACGGCGTTGTCAGTGCAAAGGAGTTTGAGGCCATTACGCGGCAGTATGTCTATCATCGCATCTACAACAACTACATGACTTGCTATTCCTTCGTTGGCTGGGACTTGTCGAAGACCCTGCTCTCGCTGTATCTCACTGATGGGCGTGACGCGAGCCTGATAAAGACGGTGTTGCCCGACACAAGGATGGAGATAGCCACGGAATGTAGTGCCGAAAACGAGGTGCGGCCCAGCCTCTACCGTTTGCCTGACGGCTATTTGGTCTTTAAGGACAACGACTCACTGCCTTTAGCCAGTGTGAGCATAAAGGGAAATGTTAGGTCGGGGTTTTATTCCAATTCCTCAGCAGGAACGTCGATAGATGCTTCTGAGGCGTTTTTCTATGATGGCAGTTACTACTATCTGTTCTATAACCTGATGGAGGTAGTAACTATCGACTCACTGATCGTTCGGAGGTAACTGCCCTGGGGCTGCAACGGTGTTGCAGCATAGGGGACAGGTGGGTGTGATGACGGTTACCTTGGCGGCGTCGTGGCCTACCAGCCAGACGGCATCGTTGCCCGCATGGAAGGCACTGTCGGCCATCTGCTGTACCCGCTGGCGGTCGTAGCTGGGCAAGGAGATGTCGGTGATGGCCGTCTTCCAGGTGTAGCGACTATAGTGCCGGACGGACAGCCCCCATCCGAAGGCGTCAACGGGCCGCACGCAGAAGTTGGAGTAGCGTGGCATGGCTTCATCGTCGATGCTGATGCAGAGGACACGCTGCGGCGGCGTCTCGGCTTGTTCGATGACCTGCATGGCCATCTGTCTGCCCACCAGTCCTGACTGCCGTGCTGCCTGATAGTGGCGCACGTCGGTGAAGAGGGCAGCAGCCATAAAGAGGGCGAAGCCAGTGATGACGGTCTTGGATCGGAGGGTGCCTGTGGCAGTGCCGTGGTTAATGATGACGGCGATGATGAGGGCCGTCATGGCCAGCGGGGCGTAGTTGTGCATGATGCTGACCAGCGTTACCAGGTGTGGCGAGGCCAGGATGAAGAAGCAGGCGATGAGCGCCAGGAGCCGGTGCGTCTTCAGCAGTCGCCATCCCGTGGCCAGCAGTAGCAGGAAGGGTAGGCTCACCAGCGCCGTGACGGCTACCACGGTCCAGTTGCGCGTAGGTGGATAGACGGCGCTCATGTAGTCAATCGGCACCCAGTTATAGATAACCAACTGTACGAAGTCCTTCAGGTGGCTGACTAGCGTCAACTCAGTGTATTGCTCATCATAGTGAATGTCGAAGACACCATAATAGGTGATGGTGAAGAAGATGACGAAGTAAGCCAGGGCGACGAGCAGGCCGTGGCCGATGTGCCGCAGCGCCTGCCGGCGATCTTCCTGCTGGAAGGCCCACGCCACGATGGGTGCCACCACTGCCCATGCCAGGCCGTTCTCCTTCGACAGGGCTGCCATGACCACGCAGATAAGCCACAGGCGGAAGCGCTTGTCCAGATAGCAGCACAGCGACAGCAGTCCCCACAGCTGGGCGTATGTCTGGTTCAGCCCGTCGCAAGCCAGTGTGGCTCCCAGCGTGGCGGGTGAGAAGAAGAACATCAGCGTGGCGATGTTGGCAGCCAGTGTGCCCAGGCTGAGCCATCGGCAGAGGCGAAACACCAGCAGTGCGCTGGCTGCGTGGCCCAGGATGATACAGACGTGGTTGAGGGTAGGAAAGAGTGGTGGGAAATAGCCCAGCAGGCAGCCGAAGAAGAAGTCCCAGGGCCGGCGTATGGCATCAGGCTGGAAGTAGCCCGGGTCGGAAAACTGGATATACCATGTTGACTGCAGGGTGGTGAAGTCGTCGAACGTAGGCTCAATGGCGCATACCCCCCACAGGATGAAGGGCAGGCTGATGGCAATGATGATATATGTGATGTTGTTGCGCATGTTTCTATCGTGTAATGATAATTTTTCCTTCCCGGATGCAGA
>JAEEGL013740467.1_pt1 | contig 20899 bp, 20 predicted proteins | sample 9134231 | NCBI WGS metagenome assembly JAEEGL01 (sample SAMN16246548, study PRJNA631951) | gut metagenome | biome: gut microbiome; feature: rumen; material: fiber-attached | host: Bos | place: Iran: Karaj | collected 2018-10
CTAAGACCATTTTCTCCAGCATTGCGTAGGAATTTTCCGGCTTAGAGAGCATAACCAGTTCTACTTTATCAAATTGATGATTGCGGATGAGACCGCGCGTATCTTTTCCATACGTGCCCGATTCTTTGCGGAAACACGGCGAATAGGCGGTTAGCTTAATCGGCAGTTCCTCTTCCGGAACAACACGGATGCGGTTCAAATTTGTAAGCGGAATTTCCGCGGTAGAAATTAAGAATTGTTTCGGTTCTCCGGTCAGTTCGTACATGTCTTCGCGGAATTTAGGTAGTTGGCCCGTTCCTACCAAAATATCCTCGTTTACAATGACCGGCGGTAGGATTTCCGTATATCCTTTTTGGGCGTGTTTATCCAGCATAAAGGCAATGATAGCCCGTTCCAACCGGGCCCCGTCGCCTTTAAAAAGGGCAAACCGACTTCCGGACAATGCAGCAGCAGCTTCAAAGTCCAAAATCCCCAGTTTTTCGCCAACGGATTGATGGTCTAACGGCTTAAAATCAAACTTGGGCAACGGCAAGGAACAAGGAATATATTCCGGATTATCGGCATCACTCTTGCCAACGGGAATATGCTCGTTGGGCAAGTTGGGAATGGATAGCAACAAGCGGTTGACTTCCTCTTTGAGCGGATCGAGTTTTTCTTCCTGGGAAACCATTTCCGTTTTGATCCGACCCACTTGTGCCATGGCTTCTTGTGCGGCAGAGTCCCCCTGTTCTTTTTTGATTTTTCCGATAGAACGCGACATTTCGTTACGTTTGGCACGCAATTCTTCCACGCGTGCTAAAACGGCTTTGTACGTTTCATACTTTGCCAACACTTCATCAATCTGCGCAGCCAATTCCGGCTTGCGCCATGATAAACGCTCCTTAAACACATCCGGATTTGCAGTAATTTGTTTTATATCTAACATAAAATGGACTACTCCTCATTTTCTACATCAAGATCAATTAAAAACGGCTCCGGGAAAAAATGGCGGTACGGCTTCAAATACGTAATAGCATACTCCATACCGTACGACGTAATCAGACGCATACTGACAGGCGCTACCGAACTCTGCCCCGCTACCAACGTACCCACCGTCAATACCAATAACACAAACATCACTTTTATCACAGATAAAAATGCCAGAAAAACCAGTTTAACCGGGGTATGAATAATCTCCAGTAAAGATGACATTATCTGCTCCTTTGCCGTTTGACCAATTCTTTTTCAAAACTTTTGACCAACTGTTTGGCTATATGATCCGACGTTTCCAACGCGCTGGAAGAAGCCGCTTCCGCAGAACCAATCCACACAATCTCAGCCGTTTCCACATCTACTATCTTAGCAATCAAGCCCACCCGGCCGCTGATGGTATATTGGGTCGGTTGAACGTCAGCGGCTTGGGATACCCGCGTACCGACTTTTTGCAAATATCCGGCGTAGGTACCGTCCGGGCGGCGCATCACTTGCTGCCGATACACCGGCCGCGCTTCTGTGCGGCGGGAAGCCGTTAGAGCCAACTCTGTGCGGGCAGGTATATAATCGCTCACTTCTCCGACCAACAACACATCTACCCCTAAAATCCGGCCGATTTCCCGCGTGGTCTGCGGGGATAAATACCCTGATACGGCAATGTGGTGTTCTGCCAAAACACTTTCCAATTGAGCCCGTTCTATTACGGTAAATCCACGTTGGATAAGGTATTTGGCAAATAAATTTTCCACTCCCTGCAACCCCTGTTGCTGGTTGTCAAACGCCATAATGCCAATCCGCCGCATTTGGTCAAAATCATACGTCTGGCTGATAACGGTTTTAGGGGTGCAACCCATCAGCCCCCAGCAAACCAATGCCAACCCGGCCCATACTTTTCTCATAAATGTATTATATAATTTTTAACAAATCATAAAAAAGTATAATAGTAGTATGAGGCAGACTGTTTCCCCTTCTTTTATCCAAAAAGCAAAACATATTAAAGTATTGCTCACAGACGTAGACGGCGTAATGACAGACGGAACGCTCAGTTTCTTTACAGATACCCAGGGCCATACACATGAGATAAAAAATTTTGAGTCATTGGATGGTATGGGGCTCATGTACCTGGCCGCTTGCGGTATTAAAACGGGAATTATTTCCCGCGGGACCAGCCCTACGTTGGAATATTGGGCCAAAATTTTGGGAATGGACTTCTTGTTTTATAATACCTCGGTTAAAGCCCATGCATTAGATTATTTGCAACAGCACCACGGTATCCGGGCCGAAGAAACGGCCTTTATCGGAGATGATTTAATTGACCTGGGTGTCTTAGACCGGGTGGGCTTACCGTTGGCCGTAGCCAACAGCGTAGCGGAAATACGCACATTGGCAGCTTATACCTCTCCCCTGTCCGGCGGTCATTCGGCGGTGCGGGACATTGCCGAACAGATTTTAAAAGCACGCGGGGAATGGGACCGCATCGTTACCCAAAACCGCCAAGGCACCTTCCGGCCGCCGCAACACGCGTTATGTGTTGTAAAAGGCCTTTAAAATTCCTAAAATATAAAGGAGAAGGATGATAAAAACTATGAAAAAATTACTCGTATGTTGTTTGTTGTTTGCCGCCGTACCCGTCTTGGCACAAGACTACTACGGTTTAGAAGATTACGGGCTGTCCAAAAACACGACCCGTGTGGAATTTTACGGCGGAGCTGTCCTGCCGCAAGATAACTGGGAACCCAACGGGAAGGATCTGGGCGGTACCGGCTGGACGGCCGGCATTGGCTTTATCCGCAATTTAACGCCTGTTTTCGCTTTGGGAATGGACGGGAATTACGCCCAACTCGGTGACGGAGAAAAAGATGCCTCCCACGCTTATTACCGCACCGGTATAGCCACCGGACTTGTTACGGGGCGGGTGAATTTCTTCCCCAAACAAGCTACCCGGGTGTATATTCCGTTCGGGTTGGGAATTGGACACGTATTTGCCCGCCAAAAATTCAGTGACGGCTCCCACCGGACCGTGGACGGTACGGATTTGGCCGGTATGTTAGGCGCCGGGTTAGAATTTGACCTGGATGACAGTTTGGTTTTTGGCGTAGAAGGCCGGTACTACCTGCTCAATGCCGCCGACGAAGTGAAGGATACGTTTGGCAAAAACCGATATCATCATTTCTTGGTGATGTTAAAGATGGGTTGCCGCTTCTAGCACACGCCTTTTTTCATCTAGCCGCCCGCAGAAGGGCGGCTTTTTTATGTCCTACTTGCTATTTTCAAAACGGCAGCAATAATTTTTTCCGCTTGCCGATCCATTTCCGCACGGGTAGCTTGTGTATCGTCATTCATTCCGGATAAATGCAACGCCCCGTGGACGGCATACATCATCATTTCCTGTAAAAAAGTATGCCCGAACCGGCGGGCATTTTTACGTGCCACCGGATAACATACAAAAATATCGCCAAACGTCCACAACACCCCCGGTGGCAATACAGGCGGACGCGCATGGTTAAACGAAATCACATCCGTTACATAATGATGGTCTAAAAATGTCCGGTTGATGCGGAGAATTTCCGCTTCGGAAACAAAAACAACGTTTACTTCCAACCCACGGGCAGAAACTTGTTTTAATCCCCGCTCAACGGCCCGTTGAAACAGCCCGGTCCGCCGCAAATACCGCGGGACATCGGTCTGATAAAAAATACGAACGTGCATAAATCTCCATAAAAAAGCCGCGTATGAAACGCGGCTTTAGACGACTAAAACTTATTTTTACCGCGCGGAATAACTACAATACCGGAAGGGTCAATGTAGTATTTTTGCGAATCGGCCTCTAAATTATGACCAATTGTCTGGCGCGGGGCAACCTTATTAAAACGGTCCATCACCACTTTTTTCAATTTGGCTCCGGTTTTGATTTCGCAATTATCCATAATCACGCAATCCTCAATTTCTACCCCTTCGCCAATCGTAACGCTGTCACTGATGACGGAATGTTTTACCTTGGCTTTGGGATAGATGACACAACCATCCCCGATCATGGAATTAGTTACCGTACCACCTAAAAATTTAGAAGGAGGTACACGGTGCAATGTGGTGCTAATCGGCCAGGATGGATTGTTCAAGTCCAATTTAGGTTTGGGCCCGAGCAAATCCATATGCGTCTGCCAGAAAGATTCAATCGTTCCCACATCCCGCCAATAACCTTGCTCCTCATACGATTTAGCCCCGGGAAGTGTTTGACTCTGGAAGTTATAGGCAAAAGTGCGGTGATCGCTGAGGATTTTGGGCAAAATGTGTTTACCGAAATCAAGCGCAGGCACATCGCAAAATCTTTTTTGCAGTACTTTAAGCAGTACATCCGTATTGAAAATATAGTTACCCATAGACGCATACGCCGACTTGGGATGACCGGGTATTGGTTTAGGATGAGCAGGTTTTTCATCAAATTGGGTAATGCGGCCCTGGGCATCCACCCCTAACACCCCAAACGCACTGGCTTGCTCTATTGGCACAGTGTTGGCAGCAACGGTCACATCCGCTTTGTTACGCATGTGAAAATCAATCATCTGCCGCACGTCCATGCGGTAAATGTGGTCTGCCCCGAAAATAGCCACCAAATCAGGGGCAAAATCCCGTACTAAGTTAATATTCTGGCGCACGGAATCAGCTGTACCACGGTACCAAATCTCACCTAAACGCATCTGTGGGGGAACGCAGGTTAAGAAGTGATCGGCCACAATACCTTCCGACCGCCACGTCGTACGCAAATATTCAATTAAACTCTGCGACAAATACTGCACCAACACATAGGAAGAAAAGATACCGGAATTGATGAAATTAGACAATACGAAATCTACAATGCGGTACTTTCCGCCAAAAGGCACCGACGGTTTAGAACGGTCTTTCGTCAGCGGGTAAAGACGTTCGCCTTTTCCGCCGGCCATAATCATGCCCAGTACTCTCATACTTTTCCCCTTTACGACGTGTTTTTATTCGGCTCCCAACGGCAGTTGCCGTTGCAATGCCTCAAATGCTTCCCACGACCACGGCATTTTTTCTGCTACAATTTTGGCAATCTCGTCCGCGTAAACACGGATTTCCTGTTGCGCGTGTTTGTCTGTACGCAGACACAAAAAATTGAACAAACTGCGCGCGTTCACGCTCCAATAAAACTGGGTATATTGGCACACCGGCAGTACACCGCGGGCCATTTCGCGCGCCACACCGGCTTCTAATAATTTGCGGTATGCGGCATAAGAGGCCTCTACGCTTTCTTCATAAATCCGACGAAGTTCTTCGTGATTTAACGAGCTGTCGGCCACAGACCCCTGTTTGTTTTTAGTATCTTGTCCACGGAAAGAGGACGGGATATAAAACTCGTCCTTCACTTCGGTGTACCGGGCGCTAACTTCGTTATACGACCCCCACCGATGGCGCATCCACTGACGGGCCACAAAAATCGGACAGCAAATATGAAACTGGAAATAGCAATGTTCAAACGGCGTATGATGAGCATGTTGCATCAAGTACTTAATCAAACGTTTGTCTTGTTCTTCCCCCTTAGACACGGCTCCAAACGACACCCGGGCCGATTGTACGGCACGGTCATCCCCGCCCATAAAATCAATCAGGCGCACAAATCCTTTATCCAACACATCAATTTTCCCAGTAGCAGTTTGCACGTAAATTCTCCTTTAATTATGTAAAATTTCGACTACAGAACTTTGTCCGTCCGACAACACTTCCGCCATCAAAACGGCCCGGTCTGTACACGTTGTATCATACACAAATCCGTCCAACGCCACGGTATCCGTCCGATTAGGGTGTCCTTTATCCAAATCCAAAAAGTGCACTTTTGCACTTTCATATTGACCAAACATCCCCGACAACAACCCAAATTTAGCCGTATTTTCCACTACCGCCGCCTGCCAACGTCCTTGGGAAGAAACTACCTGCAAGGAAGGCGGCAACTTGATAATCTCTTGTTTATATTTTACACGATTTGGCGTTCCTACGGTCAATTCTTTATAAGTAATCGCTTTTCCTTTCGCTTGTTTCCATTGTACGCGCCCGGAATGGGCCACATAAACGGATGCCGGTTCTTGAGATTCTTGTGGCCAAAAATTTAACCCGGCTATCCAAACACGCGGGTCGGCCCGACGCGCCTTATCCATTACAAATTTTCCGTCTTGGTAAACCAACGGATGCGCTTCCCCCGGTTGTACACCGCTGACAAACGGGCGTTGCGCCCAAAGGGTCTTGTCCGGCCCGCAACCGATTTCTTTTACAAAATACGGCAACGTGGCCACCGTGTTCCACTGCCCATTTTCATACGCTAAAACCCAGGTTGAGATATGGGCGGCACGCTCATCATATACTGTAGCGAAAATTTCTGCGGTAACGTTACCGCGCGCCGCTACGGCAGAAAGCGTGAGCGGTTTTTTAGTGGTGGGCAGTTGATACCAAAGTGTTTGCACCAATTTGTTTTTTTCGCGTTTCCAAACGGTAATCCGCCCTTTGGTAGAAAGCGTGACCCACTCGCCTGCTCCGGGGGCGGAGATATCTGCGGCAGATACGCTAATAATTTCCTGTTCAATCGGCTCATAGATTACTTTGGTATGCGCGGCAGCGGCTTCTTCTTTACCGGATGTAACGGACGGTTGCGTCGAAGTGCCCATGTTTGTTTCCCAAACGACTTCTTGCCCCACCTTGACCCCGGCCATCTGAGAAAGGGCTCCCACGGCATAAAGAGGTTGCACTTCGCTAATCGTTCCGGGTTGCGAGTATGTATAAATCAGCCCCAAATCTTTCCCGGTAGTAGGATTGGTTAGCGGTTCGGCAGATAAGATAACTTTGAAACGGTCCCCCGGGCGCACCGTCGTTTTGACGGAAGATGTATCCAGATAAACCTTCCCGTCTTGCACACGCGCCACCGTCATTTGCCCGCAAGTGGGAAAAGCAACTCCCAGTAAAAAAAACAAAAGGAATATTCTCATTTTCATATAATAATTGTATATTATTTTTAGAAAGAGGTTACTATGAAAAATACATTTGCCGAATTGGTAGAAACGTTTGCCGTCCTACGCGGCCCCAACGGTTGTCCGTGGGATAAGAAACAAACGCATGAAAGTTTAATTAAAAATTTGCGGGAAGAAGCGGAAGAGCTCATTGCCGCCATTGAAAAAAAAGATGTAGAAAACATCAAAGAAGAATTGGGGGATGTGTTGTTGCAAGTGTTGTTACACGCACAAATTGCCCAAGAAGAAGGATGGTTTAACATTGATGACGTAATTCAAGTGTTGTACGATAAACTCCACCGCCGCCATCCGCACGTATTCGGCTCCCACGCCAAAGCCGCTACGCCCGAAGAAGCCCTGGCCGTGTGGAAAGAAATGAAACAAAAAGAGCGCAAGTAACCGACCCCAAACCTGTTCTCTGCAACCCAAGAAAGTATGCTATACTGGAGATAGGAGCGTATTATGAATGAAACTTCCACACTGGAAAAATTAGCCCCGGTTAATAATATTTGTTTGATGATTCTGGCGGGCACGGCTTCCATGGCCGTGTTGGTTTACACGAAGGCCATTTTAATGCCTTTTGTAATTGCGTTATTTATTTCCATGGTTGCAAGCACCTTGGCACGCAAACTGCAAAAAAAATGGCAGATGCCTTATGCGCTGGGGTTAGTGCTCAGTTTTGCGGGGTTTTTGGCTATCGCCCTGGCCGCGGTATTTTTCATTGCCAATTCCATTGAAAGTTTCGTTTCCGGAGCCGGCATCTATGCCGACCGTCTAAACGATACATTGGATTGGCTGCTCAGTCACGCCCGTAAATACGGGGTTACGGTCAACACACAATTCTTTTTGGAAACTGCCGCTAAAATGCCGATTTTTAACTTTGTAAAAAGTTTCGGGGGCATGCTTGTTTCTATCATTACCAACCTCATGTTAATTACGTTATTCGTTATCTTCCTATTTATGGGCAAAGCCACAGATGACAAACCGCCGCTGATCAGTAGCATTGAGCAACGCCTTTCCTTTTATTTAGTAATCAAAATCTTCGTTTCCTTTCTGGCGGCTTTTTTTACGTGGATTGTGTTGGCACTTGTACACACGGAATTGGCGTTTATGCTAGCCGTATTAACATTCGTATTAAATTTTATCCCCAATATCGGCCCGTTTATTGCAACGGTTTCCCCCCTGCCGGTTCTGTTTTTACAGTACGGGGGAGACTGGCGTTTGGTAGTGGTGCTTGTGTTATTGACGGCCGTCCATTTCGTTGTAGGGAACATTTTGGAAACGAGATGGATGGGCAAAAGTATGGATTTAAACCCCATTGTGGTACTGGTCTGTTTAATTTTCTGGGCACTCGTTTGGGGAATAATGGGGGCTCTCTTGGCTGTTCCGCTCACGGCCGCTATCAAAATGATTTTTGAACTCAACGATAACACCCGCCCGCTTGCCCGTTTACTGGCGGGACGGCATCCCTTTAAATTATGAAAAACAAACTCACTTCTCCTTGGGGTTTTATCCCCACATTGTACTTAGCCGAAGGTTTCCCCTACATTATTATCAATGTAGTGTCTGTTTTGCTGTACCAGGATTTGGGCATTCCCAATGATAAAATCACCTACTGGACAGGGTGGCTTTACTTGCCGTGGATTTTGAAAATGTTTTGGAGTCCGCTGGTGGATGCAAACTCCACCAAACGACGGTGGTTGCTGGCGGCCCAAACGGTATTGGCTGCTTTATTATTGGCAATTGCCGGTATGGTAGCCGCTTCGGCCTTTGCCCAAGTACATACTGTGTTTCAATTTACGCTGCTTGGATTTTTTGTAGGCGCATTTGCTTCCGCTACATTAGATATTGCTACGGATGGCTACTATCTGCTTGCGTTGACACCCAAAGACCAATCGCTCTTTGTGGGGGTTCGAACGTTTTTTTATCGCGTAGCCATGATTTTGGGAAGCGGTATTTTGATTTCCCTGACCGGAGCCTTAACCGAACGCGGATACATGCCCAAACCGTATAACTGGGTTGTTTTGTTTGGCGGCCTTGGCATATTGTTTTTACTGTTTGCTGCCTTCCACGCAGCCGTACTCCCCCGCCCCCAACAAGACGGCCCCGCTACGTCCTCCCAAGGGGTGGCATTTAGGGATGCCTTTGCCTCGTATTTTACGCAGCAAAATATTCTTTACATTTTGTTGTTCATTTTGCTATATCGTTTTGGGGAAGCCCTGCTTGAAAAAATGGTTCCGCTTTTTCTGCTTAACCCGTTGGAAGAAGGAGGCCTGGCCATGAGCAAGCAAAGTTTCGGGCTCATCAAAGGAACATTGGGTTTGTGCGGTATTATTGCGGGGAATCTGTTGGGCGGGTGGCTGCTCAGCAAATTTAGTTTCAAAAAGTGCATCTGGCCGTTTGCGTGCGCGCTCGTACTGCCGAACTTTTTCTACGTGTACTTGGCCGTTGCCAAACCGGGTTTACCCGTCATTGCTACGCTGATTACTTTAGAAAATTTCGGTTACGGATTAGCCATGATGGCACTAACGGTATTTATTATGTACGTATCCCAAGGGCCTTATAAAACTTCCCACTATGCCATTTCTACCGGGATTATGGCCCTGGGAATGATGGTGCCTTCTATGCTGTCGGGTAAAATGCAAGTGGCTCTGGGGTACGAAAAATTTTTCTGGGTCACCGCCCTTATCAGTTTAATTTCGTTTGCGGTCGTACCGTTGTGTTTTAAAATTAAATCGTTAGAAGAAACGGAACAACGCTTTAAACAAAGCCGATCTGCCAAGGAAGAAAAATGATTAAAAACTTAAATCTGCCCACGGAACAAGTCAACCCGCACACCCAGGGGTTAGACCGGATGACGCCGCGTCAATTAGCCCGGGTCATTAATAACGAAGATTTCAACGCGGCACGCGCCGTCAAAAAAGCCAACAAAGAAATTGCCGCCGCTCTTGTACTGGCGGCCAAAACATACGCCTCCCATCATAAAATTATTTTTATCGGTGCAGGCACCAGTGGCCGGTTGGGTATTTTGGAAGCCGTGGAATGTGTGCCCACCTTTGGTACACGACCGGGACAGATTATCGGTTTAATTGCCGGCGGGAAAAAGGCTGTTTTCCGCTCGCAAGAAGGTGCGGAAGATGACGCCAAACAAGGCGCTCGGGAGATTGCGGCTCAAGCCAAACCGGGTGATTTGGTAGTAGGTTTGACGGCCAGCGGGCGTACACCCTATGTATTGGGAGCATTGGTCCAGGCACAAAAGATAGGCGCAGGAACGGTACTTTTGTCGTGCAATCCCGCGGCGGACACGTCCCACACGCTGGTTCATATTTGTTTACAAACCGGGGCCGAAGCATTAAGCGGGTCTACCCGTTTGAAAGCCGGTACCGCAACCAAAATGGCCCTTAACGCGATCACCACCGGAGCCATGGCCCTCTGTGGTAAAACCTTTGGTAATTTAATGGTGGATGTAATGCCCACCAACGAAAAACTCGTTATCCGGGCGACCCGGCTGATTGCCACGATTGCCCAAACGGATGAAAAAACAGCCCGGCGGTTGTTAACCGCTTCCGGTAACCGGGTTAAAACAGCGGTGGTTATGCACCGCAAAAAAATGACACGCGCCGAAGCCGAAAAACGGCTTAAAAAAGCGGGTGGTTTTTTGAGTAAAGCACTGGATGACTAAACTGGCGTTGGGACTGATGAGCGGAACAAGCGCCGACGGACTAACCATCAGCGCGGTCCGGGTGCGTCCGTTCCGGGTAGTTTGTTTTAAAAATTATCCGTATCCTAAGGCATTGCAACAAAAACTGTTGACGGCTTACCAAAGCAACGCTTTCCAACTCAGCGAACTTCACTATGAACTGGGCTCCTTGTATGCCCAAAAAGTGTTACGTTTCTTAAAAGATTTCAAACTAAACAAAAAAGATATTGTAGTCATCGGATCCCACGGACAAACCGTCTTACACGCCCCACACGCCCCCATTCCGCATACGTTGCAAATTGCCGAGCCGAGTTTTATGGCCGAAGCATTGGGAGTGCCTGTGGTGAGTGATTTTCGTGCGCGGGATATTGCCCTAAAAGGGGAAGGGGCCCCGTTAATTCCCTTTTTTGATGAATATATTTGGGGACAAGGTGCGCCTAAAATCCTACTCAATGTGGGAGGTATTTCCAATTTCTCACTAGTCGGTAAAAACGTAAAAACGCTGGGGTTTGATGTGGGCCCCGGCAACACATTGATAGACCTTTGTGCCCAACGGCTTTTGCACCAACCATTTGATAAAAACGGCGCGTGTGCCTCCCGAGGAACACCGGATACCCGGTTGGTGAATCGGTTACTTAAGCAACCATACTTTTCCCAAAAACCGCCGAAAAGTTTAGACAAAAACGCCTTTGGGGCAGACTATTTGGTCCGTTATTTCTCTCCGCTTACACCGGCCCGGCGGGCCGATTTACTGGCCACGCTTACTTTTTTTACCGCCGCGGCCATCGCCGACCAACTTACGCGGTTTGTTCCGCGCCGCTACCAGCGGGAAATCGTTGTTTCCGGCGGCGGATGTTATAACCGCACGCTGCTTACCTTTTTACACCAGTTATTGCCGCATCTTCGTATTACGACCTCCCTGGATTACGGCATTGACCCGCAGGCCAAGGAAAGCGCGGCGTTTGCGCTCTTTGCTTGGTTGGCCTTGCAAGGCAAAATCAATCATTGCCCGCGCGCCACCGGTGCTAAAAAGGCAACTATTTTGGGGAAAATTACACTATGAACCCAGCCCGACTCGTTCATCCCGGTTTTTGGTTTGGCAAAACACCGCTTGAAGAAGCCTTGGCATTAGCCAAGCGCGGCGTAGGTGGATTTTGTTTGTACGGGGGAACCCGTGCCGAAGTAGCCGCTTTTACAACACGTGTGCGGGAAGTTTCTCCTTTAGATTATATACTGATTTCAGCCGATTACGAAGACGGCCTGGGGCGGTGGCTACCGGATGCGCCCCTATTACCCTCTAACATGGCTTTAGGGGCGGCCGATGACGAAAATCTTGCTTTTGAAAAAGGATTCATAACCGCCCGGCAGGCCCGCAGTTTAGGAGTGAATTGGGTTTTTGCTCCGGTATTAGATTTAGCCGACAATCCGCTTAATCCCATTGTCAATACGCGTTCATTTGGGGAAGATCCGGCCCGGGTCATTCGGTTGGGGCGTGCGTTTTTACGCGGGCTCAAACAAGGCGGTGCACTCAATAGTGTGAAACATTTCCCCGGACACGGGGATACTACCACCGATTCCCATTTGGCTTTGCCCGTTTTACACCGCAGCGAAACCCAACTTTTAGCGCATGAACTCGTTCCGTTTCAAGCCCTACTTCCCTTGGCCGATAGTGTCATGTTGGGGCATTTGGCGCTGCCGGAATTGGATCCAACCCATCCGGCCTCTCTTTCTGCGAAAATTGCCCATGACTTACTGCGTCAAAAATTACACTATACCGGCTGTATACTCACAGATGCTTTACTGATGAAAGCCATTGGGGATGAAAAACAAGCCGCCCTGTCTGCCTTACGAGCCGGAGCACATATTTTGCTCGTTCCGCAAGACCCGCACGCACTGATAGATTTTCTGGAAAAAGAATCAGTTGCTCCAGAAATATATACTCGTTCGCAAGCCATTCAAAACGCTTTATGCGCCCAGATAAAGGCCATTCCTGTCCCTTCCCAAGAAGTCGCTTTTGCCCCGAACGATTTTGTCCGACGTACCGCCCGCAAGGCCATTACTGCCCACCGTACGCTACCGGTATTCAAGCCGGGGCAAACCATTTCTTATTTGGAAATAGGAAACGATGGAAAAACCTCTGCCGACCCCTTTTTGGCCGCCTTGCGTGCCCACGGGGTACAACCGGTTGTCTTTACCGGAAAAACGGAAAATTTACTGATTCTTTGCCTGCGCCGTTATCAGGCCTTTCAGGGAAAGATTGCGTTAGAAGATAAAGACGGACAACTTCTCCGGCAAGCCTTGGCACACGCTAAGCACGCAACGGCCGTATTATTTGCCAGTCCCTGGGCTTTGTCTGCCACTCCGATTGAACATTTGTTATTTACGTTCAGCCCCGCCCCCGAATTCCAGCAAACCGCTGCCGAGATTTTATGCGGCAAACAGAAAGCCGCCGGGAAACTACCTGTTTCTTTATAATACCGCTCTCACCACACGGTTTGTACGGTATCATTAGACACTGTACGTATGATAGAACCGTCGGGTAGTTGAACAAACCGAGCGTGAGCGCCTACACAAATTTCCCGTTTGCGCACAGAAACACAATATGACAAGCCGTCTTGTTCCCGGCCGCTGTAACCGGTATTTTCCCACACATGTCCGCTTTTGGAAAGCCGTTTTTCCCACACGACCCGCACACGGTAATTATTGGTTTGGATTTCTTCTCCGGGCCAAATTTCACTAAAGGCGGTGTGGGTCTCCCGGGCGCGTGAAAAAGGTTTTTGCGTAGGCGTGAACGAACCCGCCCAATCTGCCTGCCGTACACCCAAGGCGTAGAGCATACGGGTTAATTTATCTTCCTCTATACCATCATTCAATACAAGTACTGTTCCTTTTTGAACACGTACGACCGCGGCCCGATTATTCCATTCGCTCACTAAAAATACTTGCGGACGGTTTTCCTGCCACCATCCGCCAACCCAACAAAGTGCCGCTATGCTTAAACAAGGTATTGCCAATCGACGGAAAAATGCTTTATGCGGAATTTGGCTCAACCAAAAAAGAAGAATATAATACGCCGCTATCGTTCCGCCGTTCCATGCAGCCACCGGCAAAGCCGAAAAACTAAACGAGGCAAAAAACCGGACACATTCTTCAAAAAATCCAAACCCCCACAAACACGGGTAATACAACACAATACCTATCCCGCATAAAGAAAATAAGTAATACGCAAATCCCAATCCCATCAACCCGGAAGCCAATGGCACCAAAAGCATATTGGATAACAATCCGGTGGCCGAAATCTTATAAAACACATTGGTAAAAATAGGTACCAATGCCAATTGCGCGGCCAGTGTAGCCAAGAAAATCTGCATAAAAAAACGAATCCAGACAGGTCCTTTAATGAACCCTTGAAAATTATTCAAACAAATAATGATAGCCGCTGTGGCCAAAAACGACATCCGAAAGCCGGTATCCAACACCGCTTCCGGCGTGATACATACAATGGCCAAACATGCTAATAACAGGCCGTGCAAAACACCGCTGTTACGCCCCAGTAAATAACCGACACACGCCCCCACTGCCATAAGGTATGCCCGCAGTAACGGAGCATCTGCTCCGGCGATCCATGTATACATCCCGGCCGTCATCAAAGCCACCCCTAATAACGGACGCCGGCCCAGTCCAACCAGCATACCCACTGCTATCGTCAGCAGGGTAACAAACCCCACATTGCCGCCCGAAGCCACTAACAGATGTATCGCACCGCTATCTTGGAAAGCCGTATACAAATCTGCCGGCAAATCCCCTCGCTCGCCTAACATAACACCCCCCATAACGGCTGCAACCTTCGATGGAAAAGAACGTGATAGTGTATCTAATATATTCCGGCGAATGTTCCGTATCATCCGCCACGGCCAAGCGGCTTGTTGTTTTACCACTGCTTGAGAAGATTGGATTTCAACAAAAGTTTTTTTACGTGCCAAATAATCACGCCAATCAAAATTGCCCGGCAACCGTACCCGATACGGTTCCCGTAAACGTCCTGAAAATTGGATAGTATCTTTCCATTGAGGGGTAAAATGCACAAACCGGGCAAATATACGCCACGCCGCCGGACGCCCATCCACGGTGCGTACATTTACCCAAACTTGCTCTTGAAATTTTTTGGAAATAGCAAAGCTAGCCACTTGACCGACAACGGTTACTTCATCCGGAGAAACGGCATGAACAATATCTTGTTTGGAAGGAGACGGTTCATAAAAGCAAGTAAGCCCGGCAAGAACGGCTAACAATACCCATAACAAAGGCCGTTTGTAAAAGGAAGGATTCATGACAATTTGGTACGCCCTTTGAGGGAATAGCCCAGCGTCATCTCGTCCATATAATCAATATCGCCGCCCAACGGAACCCCATACCCGATACGAGATACCTGCACCCCGGTTGTCCGTAATAAATCGGCTAAGTACAAGGCCGTTGTTTCACCCTCACTGTCCGGGTCGGTAGCGATAATTACTTCCCGCACCGGGGTTTGAGCATTTTGCACACGCGCCACCAACTCACGCACTTTGACTTGCTCCGCGCCACGGCCTTCTAACGGCGAAATAGCTCCGTGTAATACGTGATATACCCCCCGGTATGCTTTTGTTTTTTCAATGGCTTCAATATCTTGCGGATCTTCCACTACGCAAATTTGGCCATGATCCCGGTCCGGATCCGTACAAATAGAACAGCGGTCTGCTTCGCTATAGGCAAAACAAACCGGGCACAATTTGATATCGTGCTTAACCGAAGAAAGGGCCTGGATAAATTCTTCCGTTTCCCCTTGCGAAGCGCGCAAAAAATAGGTGGCAAACCGTTCGGCCTGACGGGGACCCACTCCCGGCAACCGGCGTAAGGCACGGATTAAACGATCCAGACTTTTCATAGACATAGTTTACGCTACCAACTGTCCCGGGATCACATCCAAAATACGTTGTACTTCTTCCGGCACCGGACCACCCGATGAGGGGGCGTCCTCCGCAGAAAAAGTTTCCTGCGTGAGCGGTTCTTCTTCGGAAATTATTTCATCCGTGGTAGGAGCGGATGGGGAACTTGGCTTTGCCGCCTGCGGCGGAACGGTCGCCTCATCTGCTTGAGAACCCTGCACTTCCACACGAATGGTTACGCTTCGCCCGCCGAATTGGTTGGCAGCAGACTCCAATTCAGCCAATTTGCTTTGCGCAAGTACTTTGTAAAAATCTTTTTCCTTCGGGAGTGTCAACGTCCACGCAGACCCGTTAAATGTCACCGTACTGTTGACCATTACGTCATACACGAAGGGACTTTTTTCAAAATGCTTGAGCATTTTTTCCCATACTTGACGGTCGGAAAGGGTAGATGGCAAGGAAAATTCTTTTTCTGTACTATTTGTATCGGCAGTAGCAACTTCTGTGGCAACTGCCGCAGATTTCCGGGGAGTTGTCTTTTTGGTCGGTACAGCCGTGGACCGTGTTTGAGGCGGAACGGAAGCAGTCGGAGGCGCCACCGTTTCTCCGCGCTCCAATGCTTCCAAGCGGCGTACTAATCCTTCCACATCCAAACAACTGTCCATCACCGTAAACATACCCACTTCCGCACTGATGAGGGCATTATCGGAAAATTTGACTTCCTCTATCAACCGGTTCATTTTGCGTGACAATTGCGCCAAAAAACCGGGACTTACTTCTTCCAATATTTGACGGGCCCCTTCAAACGGTTCTCCGCCTTGCCCCAAGGCAAAATAAAAGGATTCCCCCAAGGCCATTTTGACATCTTTCAAAAAGGAATTAGCATCAAACCCTTCAGTTTGCAACGTTTGGAAAACATGATGCAAGGCAGCAGTATCTCTTTTCACAAGTGCAGTGACCGTTTGCTTAATTAACTCATCCGGCGTCAACCCCAGCATATCACGCACACTTACCTCATCTATGTGCGAGCCGCAATAGGCAATGGCCCGGTCCAGCAAAGTCAACGCATCCCGCATGGCACCGCCGGCGTTCTTGGCAATAATTCGGGCGGCAGCAGGGACTAAATCTATATTTTCCGCACCGGCTAAATCCAGCAAATGGGTAGTAATTTCTTCCTGTGTGAGCGGCCGGAAACGGAATGTTTGACAACGACTGACAATCGTAGCCGGTACTTTATGTTTTTCGGTAGTGGCTAAAATAAACACCACGTGAGCGGGCGGCTCTTCAATTGTTTTGAGTAGCGCATTAAACGAACTGGCTGAAAGCATATGGACTTCGTCCAAAATAAATACTTTAAAACGATCCCGGGAAGAAGCCAGGGCCACCGTGTCGATAATGGCTTCCCGGACTTTATCCACTTGCGTATTACTGGCCGCGTCCAATTCCAGCACGTCCATATCGGCACTTTGGGCAATTTCGCGACATTGGGGGCATTCTCCGCACGGCTCCGCCGTAGGTTTATTTCCCCCATGCCCAGTGCAGTTGAGTGCCTTAGCCAAAATACGTGCAGTTGTAGTTTTACCGCAACCGCGCGGTCCGTAAAACAAATATGCATGGGCCATCCGCCCCGATTTCAAGGCATTTTGCAATGTTTTGGAAATACTTTCCTGCCCAATCATATCCCCAAACTTTTGCGGACGGTATTTATTAGCCAAACTGATATAAGGGGTGTTGTCTGCAAGAGTCATAATTAACCTCTAAACTTTTTAGCACGGCGAACGGCGTGTGTATAATCCAAACTAATCTTCCCCGGAGTTAAGAAGAACGACGGCAACAACGCCGTTATCAGCAGTACCATCAAAGCCACATATAATTTATTTAAATCGGAAGCAAAGAACACAACGCCTACGGCTCCCATACAAAAAATGCTCAAGGCGGATACCAGCCGCGTAAACCAACCCAACATGAGTAACAAGGCCAACGCCAATTGAATAACCAGTAGCGAAATCCCCAATGGAATGGGCATCGGCCAACCGATAGCGGCCGCATTAAACAAAAATTCGCGGAAATACAACAGCCCCCCCGCCGCAATGTAAATGAGTACCAAACTGACCAGAAAGCGGGTCAGGAAAACTGTTACCGAAAAGATATCTTCGTTGATTGTACAATGCACAGACATTTGGGGCATACATCCTCCTGTTAAAAATCCACTTCGGCTGAAACGGAAAAGAAAGTCCGTCGCGAATCTTCCCGTCGCGGTTCAAACACTTCCACCCCGCCGGAAAAAGTAGTTCCTTCCCACGTAATTTTTAGCCCGGCTCCCACAGCCACGGCCGGCAAGTTTGCCTCGGCATATTGATAACGTGCCACCGCTGCATATGGCGTGATAATCCGGGCCGGATAACTGACGCGCAAAGCCCAGGCATCCCGCAAAAACCCCTGTACAACAGCCGTCATAAAGGGGATATCGGCCCAACTAAACGAAACGCCGGGCCGCACCCGGTTATTATATTGTAGCACTTTATGCCACGCTGTTTTCAACTTCCACGAACCAACCTCCGCCCCGGTCTCCGCATACAAGGTCGTTTCCACCTGTTTATACACTTCGGGCAAGGGAATGCCGCGGGAATCCTTCCACGTGTGGTAACGTGCCTGCCCGATTTGTAACTGCAAAAAAGGGTCTTTTATAATCCCCCGTCGCTCAAAAGGCTGCCACACCGCGCCGGTATAGTAACTGACTGCTTCATACCCAACGGCGGAAGGCTGCCAAAATCCTTGTGCGTACCACCGCCAATCGTCAGACACGTCATATGCGGCTTTGACCCCATAGCGTGAGGTAGAACCCGTTTTTTCCACATCCCGGTTGTCTGACATACGGTAAAATTCGTAAGAGGGAACTAACAACCAATTACTGTCCAAATCCCACACGTATACACCGCGCATGGCGGAATAGCCGCGTTCTCCGTTTACACCCAAAAAACTGAGCTGCCCGTAGCATAGTGCCAACGGGCAGATCAGTAAGATGAAACTTAAAAACGCGGTCTTAAGTTGCATTATTTCTTTTTGGCCTTTGCTACCTTAGCGTCCTCATCCTGTAAGAATTTTACATAGTTGGATGCCTTGCGTTTTTTCCACGCGCCTTTGTGATAGCCGTAACCGATAATAAGCGGAATGAGCGTGGTGCATTCACCGTATACCATCTGTTCCAAAGCGGTAGAAACCTTGCCCCAAGAAGAGGCCTCCTTAAGCGTAGAACCGGAGAGAGCTCCGTCGCGCACATCGGCTACCGTAATCTGAACAGCATATTTATGCATAGGGATGTCGGCCCCTAAAATTTCAGCAGCCACGACTGTGTCTTGGGCAAAGTTTTTCGGCACACCGCCGGACCACATCATAAGCCCCGTTTCTCCTGCTTTAATTTTGATTTTCGTTAGTTCCAAAAAATCTTTGGCACTGTCAATAGATACGTGAGCGGCGGGATGTTCGGTCTGGTGGGCTACAAAGCCAAACCCGGCCGAGCAATCGCTAAACGCGGGAACAAATATCGGCACACCGTGTTTGTAAGCATTGTAAACAATGGAATCCTTGCCTTTTTTATTCTTTTCCAACCATTTACCCATTTCCCAAATAAATTCCCGGGAAGAATACGGGCGCGGCTCCAAGTAATTGCAAATTTTGTGAATGGTTTCGTCACAATTTTTAAGTTGGTCCTCATCAATGTACGTATCATAGATACGGTCAATGTGCAAATCGCGCAGCAAGTTATCGTCTTGGTTATAGGGAGTACCGATATAATGTTTGTAACCAAGGGCTTCAAAAAAGTCTTGGTCCACGATATTGGCCCCATTGGAAACAATAGCGTCTACCATGTTGTTTTGAATCATATCCACCACTACTTTTTTCATACCGGCAGACACTAAAGACCCGGCGATACACAAAATCACGGAACACTTCTTATCCGAAAGCATCATGTTGTAGATTTTGCTCGCTCTGGCCACTTCGCGCGATGCATAGGCCATACCCTCAAACGCTTCTACCATGGGGACCACATTGTATTTTTTCATATCAATGTGTTTGATAGTATTTTTGAGGAAGTCTTTTTTGGTTAATTTTGCCATTTCTTTTTACACCTCTTGCTGAATTTAACTTCTATTTAGTAAATTATAGTAAATAACACGTAATTTTCATAGCAAAAAGTGAGGATTTTATGTACCCGAATTTACAACAAACCGATCCGGAAGTTTTTAACGCCGTAGAAAAAGAACTGGCCCGTCAGCGGCAGCGTATTGAACTGATTGCCTCCGAAAATTTTACTTCGCTGGCCGTAATGCAAGCGCAAGGTTCCGTGCTAACCAATAAATACGCCGAAGGATACCCCGCCAAACGCTACTACGGTGGATGCGAATATGTGGACATCGTGGAAACATTGGCCCGTGAACGTGCTAAAAAATTATTCGGGGCCGAACACGCCAACGTGCAGCCGCACTCTGGCGCGCAAGCCAATATGGCGGTTTATTTTGCCTTATTAAAACCCGGCGACACGGTACTGGGTTTAAATCTTTCCCATGGCGGGCATTTAACGCACGGACACCCGCTCAATTTCTCCGGTAAACTCTACCATATGATTGCCATGAATGTACGTAAAGATACCGAAGAACTGGATTATGAAGAAGCCGCCCGTTTGGCCCAAGAACATAAGCCCAAAATGATTTTAGCCGGGGCGTCTAATTACTCCCGCGTGTTTGATTGGAAACGGTTGCGCGAAATTGCCGACACTTGCGGTGCGTATTTAGTGTGCGACGTGGCGCACTATGCGGGTCTAATTGCCGCCGGAGAATATCCCTCTCCGGTACCGTATGCAGACGTAGTCACCACAACCACACACAAGACGCTTCGCGGACCGCGCGGCGGACTCATTTTATGCAAAGCCAGTTTAGCCAAAGCCATTGACAGCGCCGTTTTCCCCGGTGTACAAGGCGGCCCACTCATGCATGTAATTGCCGCCAAGGCCGTCTGTTTGGGCGAAGCATTAAAACCGGAATTTAAAACGTACCAACACCAAGTAAAATTAAATGCCGCTGCGCTTGCCGACGCACTAAAAGCACGCGGATACCGGCTAGTGGCGGGCGGGACGGACAGCCACGTGATGTGCGTAGATTTACGCTCCAAAAACATAACCGGGAAAACCGCCGAGGCCGCTTTAGATAAAGCGGGCATTACCGCCAACAAAAATACGATCCCGTTTGACCCGGAAAAACCGTTTGTCACAAGCGGTTTGCGGTTGGGAA
>JAEEGL016294398.1_pt1 | contig 20899 bp, 13 predicted proteins | sample 9134231 | NCBI WGS metagenome assembly JAEEGL01 (sample SAMN16246548, study PRJNA631951) | gut metagenome | biome: gut microbiome; feature: rumen; material: fiber-attached | host: Bos | place: Iran: Karaj | collected 2018-10
ACTTGTCGGCAAGACCTGCTGCAACGATGTTCTTTGCAACGTATCGTGCAGCATATGCCGCAGAACGGTCAACCTTTGTGCAGTCCTTTCCTGAGAAAGCACCGCCGCCGTGACGAGCATATCCGCCGTATGTGTCAACGATTATCTTACGTCCCGTAAGACCTGCATCACCGTGAGGTCCTCCGATAACGAATCTTCCTGTGGGATTGATGAAGAACTTTGTATTGTCATCAACAAGCTCCTTGGGAAGTACAGGATCAAATACGTACTTCTTGATATCCTCATGGATCTGCTCCTGTGTAACATCCTCATCATGCTGTGTTGAAAGAACAACGGCCTCAAGTCTTACAGGCTTGTCATTCTCATCGTATTCTACGGATACCTGAGTTTTTCCGTCGGGTCTTAAATACTTGAGTGTTCCGTTCTTTCTTACCTCTGTAAGCTTGAGTGCAAGCTTGTGAGCAAGCGCGATAGAATAAGGCATATAAGAGTCTGTCTCGTTTGTTGCATATCCGAACATCATACCCTGATCGCCTGCACCTGTATCAAGATCATCGGCAAGTTCGCCTTCTCTTGCCTCAAGTGCCTTGTCAACACCCATTGCTATATCTGCTGACTGCTGGTCAAGAGCCACGAATACGGCGCATGAATTGCCGTCAAGTCCCTTTTTACCGTCATCATAACCGATCTCTGTAACTGTCTTTCTTACTATTGCGGGAATATCAAGCTGTGCCTTTGTTGTGATCTCACCTGTTACAAGCACAAAACCTGTACAGCTTGTTGTCTCACATGCTACTCTGCTCATGGGATCCTGCTCAAAGCATGCATCAAGGATTGCATCCGATACCATGTCGCAGACTTTGTCGGGATGTCCCTCAGTAACTGATTCTGAAGTGAAAAGCTTCTTCTCCATGTTAAATTTCCTCCTACCTAAATTATGAATTAAAAAATCCGCTTACTTTCATAAGCGGATCCGACTACATGATACTCAAATCCTCTTATTGCTCGATTTTGCTCGCTCAGGTTGGCACCTTCCGTTGCTGGGGTTGCCGTGGCTTCACAGATCCTATGTATCTCCACCACTCTGAATAAGAGAAAAGACAATATTAAATTCTTGTATCTGCATGATAGATTACACTGATATCATGTTCTTGTCAATAAGGATTTTTCTATAATGCTTCAGCTGTTTTCACTGATCTTTTCCATAAAATACAAACGCGCGCCAAAGTCGGGGAAGAACCTCACCCGCTCATCATAACCCGTACCAGCATATGCCGGTTTAAGCCTTACTCCCGCTTCCATGAGCGCATCACCGTAAACCACAAAATCTTCGACTTCACCATCCATCTTTATGACCTTTGCGATAACATTGTGAAGCATCGAATCCTGTTTGATATGAACAGGCGAGACGGTGTTAACCAGATCTCCGAACTCCTTTATGTTATACTGCATGAATCTGTTGCCGAAATGATACTTTTCTTTCTCATCGAGTCCGTCCGCACGGTAATACTCTGACGGCTGATTAGGTTCAACAAGTTTTTGCACTATCATGCCGAGCGCTCTTGATCTGTCCTTTGATACAATTGTCCATGAGCAGACATTACCATCGTCAAAGCTTCTTGAACGATAGAAAGTCCCGTACTGTGTGTACTCTCTTATGCCTTTATATAATTCTATCTGTTTGGAGATTTCTTCCAAATCTTCCTTTTTCATATCGCAAAGATTGCACTCGTAGCCAAGACTTCCAAACGTCGCTATCGCAAATCTTGTTTCAAGCGGTGTCTCTCTTAATGTCTGATGGTTAGGACAGCCTGAAACATGCGCACCTATAGACTCTGGCGGATATCCGTAAGAATAACCGTTCTGGATCTGAGCCCTGCTTATGGCATCTGTATTGTCGCTTCCCCAGATCTGAGGAAAATAGCAAAGCATACCCAGATCAAATCTGTTTCCCCCGGAAGAGCAACCTTCAAAGAGGATATGGGGGAATCTGGTTGTGAGTTCATCAATTATCCTGTAAAGCCCCATCACATATCTGTGTGCAACTTCTCCCTGTCTTTCGGCGGGAAGCGATCTTGAATAATAATCAGTGATTATCCTGTTCATGTCCCACTTGACATATGCTATGTTCGCACTTGAGAAAACATTCGTCATGGACTCTATGATATAATCCTGCACATCCTTTTGACAAAGATCCAGCACTCTCTGATTGCGTCCCTCGGAATGTGCCTTGCCGGGGATATCCATGCTCCACTCGGGATGAGCCCTGTAAAGATTACTGTCAACATTTACCATCTCAGGTTCTACCCACAGGCCAAAATCAAGTCCAAGAGCGTTCACCTTGTCACAAAGGTTCTTTACTCCTCCCGGAAGCTTCTTCTTATTCGGGATCCAGTCTCCCAAAGATCTAAGATCATCATCTCGCTCCCCAAACCATCCGTCATCCATGACAAAAAGCTCCACTCCGACAGATGCTGCTGCTTTGGCCAGTTTAAGAAGCTTAGATTCGTTTATATCAAAATAAGCGGCCTCCCAGCTGTTTAAAAGCACAGGCCGGATCTTGTTTTTCCACTCCCCTCTTACCACATGCTCTCTTACAAATGCGTGCATGTTTGCACTAAGGCCGTTGTATCCTTCATTTGAAAACGTCATAACAGCCTCGGGCGTTTCAAACTCATCTTTATCTTCCAAAACAAAAGAGAAGCCTTCGGGCTGTATTCCGGTGACTACCCTTGTCTTATAATATGGTGTCGATTCAACGGACTCATAATGATTTCCGCTGTAGATCAGATTGAATCCGTAACAGTTACCGTGTCTTTCACTCGCATCTTTATCACCAAGGAGTATAAGAGGATTATTCCTGTTTGAACTTGTTCCTGTCATGCTTGAGACTGTAAATCTTCCCACAGTAAGCTCTCTTTGACTCTTATGCATCTCTCTTGCCCAGCTTCCGTCAAAGGTAGTAAGGACAAGATCCATGCCATGGATATCGAGCTGAGTGCTCATTATACGCTCAAGTATGATCTCTTCTTTTGTATTATTGATAACTTTCGCACTTCTGGTTATCACATCGCAATCTTCAAAAACGCTGTACTTTAACTCAAGCTGTATATCATACTGAGTGTCTTTTAGTGTCAGAATGAGTTCCTGTACACAGTCATCATTATCCGAATAACTGGATGCCAGCGTCTTTAGAGGTGTCTTTCCTTTTGATACAGTATGATCCTCATATATAAAGTCTGAAGACCTGCTCCCATCTTTATGGATGATGCATATAAACGGCTCCCTGATATCTCCTCTTCCGTATGAAGACATTTCAAGACATACATTTTCCAAAGAATAATTCTTATGCTCATTGTCATAGACTATGGTATTGCCCGGGGCAAAAGCCCACTGCTCGGTCAGGGCCTTAATACCCTCCAAGTTGTCTCCGAGGTGTATTTTTTTTCCGTAATACAGATGCTCTAACTGTCCTGTTTCCATCAGTGCAAATGCATATGTGGTGGATCTTGTGTTAAGTGCAAAAAAGCCGTCTTTGCAAATTATCATATATACTCTCCTTGATGAGCGATCAGTTTCTCGCTTTTAGTTCGTTTGATATCTCCTCAAGCTTTTCATCCGTCAGGATATATTTCTTGCCGAAGATGAATATTGCTATCAACAGTCCGAATATCGGAAGGATGGTCATTGTCATCCTGAGACCCATTATCGATGACGTTGCGGCAACTTTATCCACAACAGTATCGGTATTGTCACTGATGTTAAAGACCTGAAGGCACACGGATGCTATAAAGGCAGATACACCGCTTGCCAGCTTAACAACAAATGTCTGCATCGAAAAGATGACCGATTCATCTCTTCTGTTATTCTTAAGCTCTCCGTAATCAACCGTATTTGCCAGAAACACCGTTGTCAAAACAGTCAGCATTCCGAATGCCATGAATACGAAGAATGCGGGTATGAAATACAGATATACATTCTTGACTCCGACAATCATCTGTATGAGGAGCAGAGCATATCCCGCTATAGCCATGACAAAACTTGTATAGAATACCTTTATGGCTGACATGAACTTTCTGAAAAGCGGGAAGAAGAGCATCATTGAAAGAATCTGCATTCCTCCTCCGAAAGTATTGAAAAGTGTGTAATCATCTGTCCACTTTGCTCCGCCTATATCATATTTAAAGAAATATATCAAAAGGTTAGACGTTATATAAAGCGATGCGTTTATCAATACTATAGCGATAACAACCGTCATTGCCTGATCGTTCTGAACAAGACTCTTAAACATGGCTCCGACTGACGGAGAATCCACATCAACGGTGGATTTCTCTTTTATGACGATGCACGCTATCACTTCAAATACTATGAAGAGTATTGCGATTATAAGAGCGAATCTCTTAAATCCGGCTCTCTCGCTTCCCGCACCCAAAAGCTCAACGCATTTGACTGTTATTATAGTCACGATCGCAGATCCTACACCTGCACAGCTTCTGCCCAGAGTTGAAAGGTTCTCTCTTTCCTTGCCGCCCTCGGTAAATGCCGGTATCATGGACCAGAAAGGTATATCCATCATGGTATAAGTGACACCCCACAATATATAAATGACAGCGGCATATGCCACGAGTCCTCTTCCATCAAGAGCAGGCGGTGCTGCAAACATTATATAAAGAATGACAGCATTCAGTACCGTTCCTATAAACAGCCATGGCCTAAACCTTCCCCACTTTGTCCTTGTCTTTGCCACAATAACTCCCATAATGGGATCATTGAACGCATCAAATACTCTCGCCGCCATAAGTATTATGCCCATGGCGATCGCACTCACTCCGAGTATATCCTGGTAATAATACAGTACATAGCTGGCCGACAGCATGTACACCATGTCTTTGCCGACAGCCCCCAGTCCGTAGGACATTTTTTCTTTTCCCGACAGTTTCATACCATACCTCCGTGTAACACCCTAAACATCCACTGTGAAATCCACTGACTGAATCTGACCGTCAGCAGTCTTTACAGTAAGCTTACCCTTGCCTTTTCTTCCTTTGGTCCTAACGTATGTTCCACCGATGCCGCCTGATAACGCAATGTTTGAAGGTCCTATCAGTTCTACGTATCCTTTTGCATCAAGAACAACAGGATCATTATAGAAAGGAAGTCTGTTTCCGTATTCATCCACAGCTTCTATCCTTACACATGCAACATCATATGTATTTATTTCTTTAAGAGCTGTTCTGTCGACGCTTATCTTTATACAAACCTTTGTCATAGGTGCTTTGACGATAGTCCTTACCACTTCACCGTCTTTTATCGCCTCAAAACGATATACTGTCGACTTGCCTCCCCAGTCACCTATATATTTATTGTACAGCTGAACGGCATCATCCATTTTCATATGATGAAGCAGCATCATCTTTCCTGCCTTCATATATGCGGTCTTTGACATCTTATACAGACCGCTCTTTGCCACTTCATTTAATATCGCTTTTACATCGGCTGCCTGTGTAGGAGACATTTCTTCCTGTTCTTCGAGAAGATCTCCTATATAGTCATCGATCTTTATCGGTGCGTTCTTCAAGTATCCGTAATCACTGTTATCATGCGTGTACTCTTTTATAAAGTGATCATTCTTGTACATCTTCACACTGTCAGCATTCGTAAATATGTAGGTATCTCCCCTGTTGCATCCGGGATGCTCGCCTATGTCCATGGTCGAGCTTAATTCAAGTACCGGTATATCATCCTGCATGCTTGCATATACAAAGGCAGCGAGCTTCGGATTCCTGAACATATCCATAACACCGTGATAACATACACGGTCGCCGCTTCCAAAGTCCTTATGTGTGTTGTAATCACTCATGCACCAGCCGAAACTTCCTGCTATATCCTGATTGGCATTCACATCATTCAACACCTTTGCATGTCTCATCGCATGTTCTGCTCTGTGCTCCTCACAGTCGTATGCCTTGGTTGGATACATATGTCCCATATATTCGCTTATAAGATATGGCTTACTGATATCAGAGGTCACATCAGCCTTCCTATCACAACCCTTATTGGAGCCGGAATGCACAAAATCATTGTATGTATATACATCCTCCAAAAGATTGCTCTTCTTGTAACATCTTACACCGCCTGTAGGTCTTGTGGGATCCAGTTTATGAGCCAGTTCATTTGTTTTTGTATAAAATTCATCATCATCCACAGACTCATTGATCCTGACGCCCCAAAGAATAATGGATGTATGATTACGATACTGGGTTATCATTTCATTAAGATTCTCGATCGCCTGTTTTTTCCATTCATCATCACCTATGTGCTGCCATCCTGGAAACTCCGTGAAAACCATCAATCCTATCTCATCACATCTGTCCATGAAATAATGTGACTGCGGATAGTGAGATGTCCTTACCGCATTGAGACCCAGCTCATACTTAAGTATATCAGCATCTTCTTTCTGAACTGATCCCGGCATCGCATATCCGACATACGCATAACTCTGATGACGGTTAAGACCACGTATCTTTAACTTGCGTCCGTTAAGATAGAATCCGTCTTTTTTAAAGACTGCTTTTCTGTAACCGTACCTTACGATATACTCATCAGTCACCTTATCTTTGACCAAAAGCTCTGTTTTAAGGAGGTACAGCTTTGGTGCATCCACATCCCACAGCTGAATGTCCTCTGTATTAAAATGCAGCCTTACTTTGTATGCTTTAGCCTTATCATCAACAGGATCAAGTTCATATTCCCCTATAACTTTCTCATCTTTGCCGTCTGAAACAGACTGTCTGATGATCATACCGGGTTTTGCTCCCGTCACTTCCACATCGGATATCACCTGTGACCTTGAGCATCTTAAAAGACCATCTGAATCCTGATATTTTTCAGCCTGCTTGGTCGACACAAAAACATCTGAGATATAAGCAGGCTCTTTGACATCTATATAAACATCTCTGTAGATCCCGCCATAGGTCATATAGTCTATAACAAACCCAAACGGAGGGACATTTATATCTTCCCTGCTGTCCACTTTTACCGTTATGGTGTTTGTCTCCCCATATCTGACAGCATCGCTTATATCCATGGTAAAAGCAGTATAACCGCAGTTATGGTTTCCGACTGTTATCCCGTTAACATATACCTCACAGCTGTGGGCAACCCCTTCCATTGTGAGTAAAAGTACCTTTCCCTTCCAGTCATCCGGTACTTCAATCTTTTTGATATACCCGCTGACCATCTGATATTCATGCTCATCAAAATAATGTAACGGTGTTTCCTTTACGGTATGAGGGATACGAACTCTTGTCATTGATCCGGTATCATAACTGCTATCCTTCATAGCATCCTCATATACCTCTTTAAACATCCAGTCATTGTTAAGATATATCTTCTTAATCATTGTAACCTCCTGTCCTATACCCTGTTAAAAACACTTGATACCGCCGAAACTTCTGATCTTTAACACACGACACGATCCTTTTCCATAGATACGATCCATACCGTCAAGATATCTGTCTACAGCATCATCTTTTACAAAAGCCTGTATGGTTCCTGCGAATCCGCCCCCGTGAACCCTGCAGACACCATCATCCAAAAGCAGCTGTTCGCTGACTGAAAGTGCCAGTGACACGTTCTGGTGCGTTACATCACTGCTGCAGTATACATTCTGCAGATATTTATAAGATGAATCTCCCGATTCTTTTATACATCTTAAAAATCCTCTGATATCGTCCTGCTTCATGCAGCCGACACATCTCTTAACACGCTCATTTTCCGTTATCAGATGTATTGCTCTCAAAACAGCTCTGTCACCGCACTTTTCACGTATCATATCCATTGAGGAATACAAATCTTTGAGAGTCAGACCTGTCAGATATTCTCTTCCGAAAAGATTAGCAACCTGTTTCATCTCATACGGTATTGCAGCATATTCATCGGTCAGATCAGCATGACTTCCCTTTGTATCGGTTATGCAAAGGCTGTACCCATGATGATTAAGATTAAAGTCTATCTTTTCAACTTCAGGATCCATGGTATCTGAAAAATCAACATGCACGAGATTGCCGACAGAGCATGCCATCTGATCCATCAGTCCGCACGGTTTTCCAAAATAAACATTTTCCGCATATTGTCCTATGATAGCTATCGTAACGGCATCTATCACTCCGTCATTGAACATATATGAAATAACGGTTCCTATAAGAGTCTCAAATGCTGCTGATGAAGAAAGACCTGCGCCGATAAGAACCTCACTTGTCACATAGGCTTTAAAACCTCCCAGTTTGTATCCTCTTGATAAAGCACCTGCCATCACTCCTCTTATCAAAGCTGCTGTCGTACCTTCTTCTTCGGGTTTCTTTTCAATATCATCGGTTAAAAGGCATATCTCATCATATCCGTCCGATACCACTCTGATAATGTTTTCATCAGATAATGAAACAACTGCCAGGGCATCGAGATTGATAGATGCTGCCAGTATCTCTCCATGCTGATGGTCAGTGTGATTTCCGCACACCTCACTCCTTCCCGGTGCACTGTATATCTCTATATCCGTCTCACCGTATATCTCCTCAAACTTTTCAATTGCAGTTATATATCTTTGAGTCTGATGTTTTATGACCCTGTTATCTATATATATCTTCTCAAGCCGTTCGGTTAAAGAACCGTTTTTTAATCTTTCCTTCAGATCTGAGCTTTTCATATTTTAATCACCCCTGTTAGAAATTCAATCCTGTGATAAAGTGCGAGAGTATATTTATATTATTATACATGTTACTATGTAACAAATATATATCCGGGCAAAAGGAAAGCACCCGGAGTCTGATCCCCTCCGGGTGCTTAGTGCCTTGAGGCACTGATAAAGTATGGTCAAAAACTAACTTTATTTCGGAATTATTTTGTTGCATTCTTCTTGGTTGCAAGGATATCGAATACTACTGCACCAAGAAGAACTCCGCCTTTAACGATCTTCTGCCAGTCGGCATTTACACCCATAAGTGACATACCAAGGTTGATTACACCTATAAGTGTAGCTCCGACTACCATACCGAATACAGTACCGGATCCACCGTACGCGGATACACCACCGACAACGCAGGCTGCGATGGCATCCATCTCATAGTAGTTACCTGCTGTTGAATTTGCAGCCTGGAAACGAGCTACTACTATGTAAGATGAGATAACAGTTAATACTGCCATGTTGAGGTATGCGAAGAACATGATCTTTCTGGTATCTACACCTGAAAGTCTTGTTGCCTCAGCATTTCCTCCGATTGTGTAAAAATATCTGCCGAGCGTAGTTTTTGATGTAATAAAGTTATATATCAAAACGATAACTATAACCCATATAAGAACAGTAGGTATACCGCCAGCAAGAGCAAGCTTGTATGCAAAGAGCAGAATAGCTGCTACTGAAAGAACACACTTTACTATAAGAGCTATCATGCTCTCAGCTTCGTATCCCTTCTTAACCTTGTTTGCTCTGCTCATGAGAGATGTAACAACCACGATGACACTTGCTATGATACCAGCAACAAAACATACAGTGTTGAACTCATTGATGCCTGTCTCAAATACCTTTCCGGAAAACAGTTTTAAAAAGCTTTCAGGCATGGGCGAGATACTTCCTGTTGAACTGTTGTCACTTAAGATTGCTGTTCCCCATCCTCTGAATGCAAGATAACCTGCCAGTGTTGCGATCCACGGAGGAATGTTCACGTAAGCTACCAGATAGCCCAGAACACATCCATATATTATACCTACCAGTAACATGGCAATAACAGATATGCCTGTTGAATATCCCTTGATAACCATCAGCACACCGCCGACCGCACCCATGATGCAGACGAATGAACCGCAGGAAAGATCTATATTACCACCGGTCAGCATACACATAAGCATACCTGTTGCAAGTATGAATACGTATGCATTCTGGGTAATAAGAGCATTGAAGTTCATCGGTGAGAACATTGACCCGCCTGTCATAATCGTGAAAAAGATATATACCAGGACAAGGACTATAAGCATAGCGTTTTTCTTTATAACGTCCATATATTTCGTCATGACTCAGCCTCCTCCTTACTTCTTCTTCTTATTTGACAGTACGTCAAATATGATAGCTGCCAGAACAACGATACCTTTTACAACCTTCTGATAGTTGGCATTTACACCCATGATACTCATACCCATGTTTATAACACCCATCAGAACAGCTCCGATAACGATACCGAATACGTTTCCTTCACCGCCGTATGCTGAAGCACCGCCGATGAAGCAAGCTGCGATGGCATCCATCTCATAGCCTTGACCAAATGTAGGCTGAGCCTGTGTTGCTCTCGCAACTGTAAGGATACCTGCAAGGCCTGCCATAAGACCCATGTTTACATATGCAAAGAAGTAGATCTTTCTTGGATCGATACCTGAAAGTCTTGTAGCTTTTTCATTACCGCCGACAGCATACAGATAACGTCCCATTGTTGTATTCTGTGTTATATATGCATAAGCTAAAAGAACAACAGCTATCCAGATAAGAGCTGCGGGAATACCCTTATAGTTCGCAAGCTTATAGAATATCCAGATGACTACGGCACAGATGACTATCATCTTACCGAGCTCTGAATACAGAGGAGCAACCTCATAACCCTTTGACTGAGCACTTATTCTGTTCTTAATAACAGCTGCCACATAGATGACTGCGATAACGATACCTGCCACCATACATGTCATGTTCATGTTTGTGCCGTGTAAGAAATCCGGTACATAACAATCCGCACCGCCACCGAATACATTCAAAAATGTTTCATTTCTGATACCTACGGTAAATCCCTGTAGAACGATATTCGACAATCCCCTAAAGGCATACATGCCCGCAAGTGTCGCAATAAAAGGCGGGACTTTTATATAGGCTATCCAGAATCCCTGCCATGCTCCTACAAGAAGACCTCCGATGATCATTACAACTACAGCTACCCATTCATTGATATCTGCATCCATCATAACTGCACCGATACCGCCCACGAAACATACAACAGATCCGCATGCAAGATCGATATTACCACCGGTCAGGATACAAAGAAGCATACCTGCCGCAAGTACGAATACATATGCATTCTGAGAGATCAGGTTGTTAATATTCTGAGGAAAGAGTATCTTTCCGTCAGTATTGATAAAGAAGAATATAACAACTGCTATCAGGGCAAATGTCATCGTATATTTCTTTAGAACATCCATTACTTTAAGATTCATACTATTCGCCCCTTCCTGACTGCAAAATGCATGCCATGATATTTTCCTGTGTTGCCTCGTCTGCCTTCATTTCTCCAACGAATTTTCCTTCATTCATTATATATATACGATCGCTCATACCTATAACTTCAGGAAGCTCGGAAGATATCATTACAACAGACTTTCCTGCTTTAACAAGGTCATTGATTATACAGTAGATCTCGTACTTTGCACCTACATCGATACCTCTTGTGGGTTCATCCAGTATAAGAATATCAGGATCTGTGAACATCCACTTTGCAAGGAGTACCTTCTGCTGGTTACCACCGGAAAGATTTCCGACATTCTGTTCAACAGACGGTGTCTTTGTCTTGAGCTTATCCTTGTACTCAACAGCCACCTGGTACTCTTTATCCATATCGATGATACCCTTATCACTTACTCCTACCATATTTGCAAGAGATGTGTTTACTCTGATCGAGTTGGATAATACAAGTCCGTTTCCTTTTCTGTCCTCTGTTACATAAGCAAGTTTAGCGTCAATCGCTTCTCTTGGGTTCTTGAGGCTTACTTCTTTACCGTTTAAGAGAAGCGTGCCGCTTATTCCGGTTCCGTATGACTTTCCGAATATGCTCATTGCAAGCTCTGTTCTGCCTGCACCCATAAGTCCGTAGATACCAACAACCTCGCCTTTCTTGACGTTCATGTTGACTCCGTCTACAACCTTTCTCTCAGCATATACCGGATGATATACGGTCCAGTCCCTGACTTCCATGTTTACCTGGCCGATCTCGACGTTGCTTCTCTTGGGGAATCTGTCTGTGATCTCACGACCTACCATTCCTCTGATGATTCTGTCTTCGTTGATCTCCATTGTATGACAGTCCATAGTCTCTACTGTTGAACCGTCTCTTACGACTGTGATCTTATCGGCTACGTAAACAACCTCATTGAGCTTATGGGTAATGATTATCATCGTCATACCCTGCTTCTTGAACTCCAGCATGAGGTCAAGAAGTGCTCTTGAATCGGTTTCATTGAGTGATGATGTCGGCTCATCAAGTATCAACAGCTTTGCGTTCTTTGCGAGTGCTTTTGCTATCTCTACAAGCTGCTGTTTACCTGTTCCGATATCCTTTATCAGCACACGCGATGATTCTGACAGTCCTACCATTTTTAGATACTTGTCAGCCTCGCCGTATGTTTCGTTCCAATTTATGGCGTTCTTCTTTCCTCGCTCATTACCAAGGAACATGTTCTCGCCTATTGACATCTGAGGTACGAGTGCCAGCTCCTGATGAATGATTACTATTCCCTTTGCTTCGGAATCAGTAATCTTCTGGAATTGACATACCTCTCCGTTGTACACTATATCCCCTTCGTAGCTTCCATAAGGGTAGATGCCGCTAAGTACATTCATCAATGTTGACTTGCCGGCGCCGTTTTCTCCTACCAGTGCATGTATCTCGCCTTCCTCAACCTGGAAGTTTACATTGTCGAGAGCCTTTACACCGGGGAAGGTTTTGGTGATATTTTTCATTTCAAGTAATACTTTGCCCAAAAATATCCCTCCGATCCGTTTTTGTTTCAACCATACCTGTTCTTGTTTTCTTCTCTGAAATAACCCGTTTGTTTTTTACTTGTAAACAGGCGGGTTTTGCCCCGCCTGCTTATTTAAGATATATTTAAATATCTTGCAATTTTACTTTAACTGATCCTCTGTGTAGTAACCAGAATCGATAAGAATCTGCTTGTAGTTGTTTGCGTCTGCGAATACAGGCTCACAAAGGAATGAAGGAACAACCTTAACACCGTTGTCATATGTCTGAGTATCGTTTACGTCTACTGTCTGGTTGCTGAGGATCTGTCCAACCATCTTAACAACCTGAGAAGCAAGTGTACGTGTATCCTTGAATACTGACATAGACTGCTTACCAGCGATCATGTTCTTTGTATTCTCAATATCACAGTCCTGACCTGTTATTACAGGATATGTTCCCTTGTAGTTTGCTGCAAGTGCATTCTCAACACCGAGTGCTGTAGAGTCGTTTGAGCAAAGCCATACATCAAGGTTTGTACCATCTGCATAGTAAGAAGAAAGGATGTTTTCTGCTCTAGACTGAGCTACATCTGTTCCCCATGTAGGTGTTGCAACTTCTTCGAATGTCTTCTGACCAGAAACAACATTGAGCTTACCTTCGTCGATGTACTTCTTAACTACATCCATAGCACCGTTGAAGAAGAAACCTGCGTTGTTGTCACCGGGATCACCAGCTGTGAACTCGATATTGAAAGGACCTGCTGCGTTTTCAAGGTCAAGAGCCTTAACAACGTATTCACCCTGAACTGTACCAACCTTATAGTTATCAAATGTAGCATAGTAAGAAACTGCATCTGAGTTCATGATAAGACGGTCATAAGCGATTACAGGGATGTTAGCCTTCTTAGCCATGTCAAGAGCTTCACCGAGTGAAGAACCTTCGATAGCTGCGATAACGAGTACGTTACATCCGTTAGAGATCATGTTCTCAATCTGAGAAACCTGCTGCTGAACATCGTTGTTAGCGAACTGAAGGTCAACTTCGTAACCAGCTGCCTTAAGCTCTTTCTCCATGTTAGCACCATCCTGATTCCATCTCTGGAGATCCTTTGTAGGCATTGAAACGCCGACTTTCTTTGCTCCTGATGAGCTTCCGCCTGCGCCGCCACAGCCTGTTAACAATGTAGCGATAACTGCTACGCTGAGTAATACACTGAGTAGTTTTTTCATTGTGTACTTTCCTCCCATTATTAAATTTTACCTGAGGACTGTCTGTCAGCCCTCCCTACAGTTAGCATCATATCACGTGTTTTCTAGTAGTTGTTTGTCAATTTCTGTAATTATTTGTTTTGTGCTCGGTATACAAATTTGCTCTTCTAGCACTTTTTTGTTTTGTGCTGACAATTTTGTACTAAAAAACGCAGTGAGATTTTCACTGCGTTTTCTACTATTATATATAACCTGTCAGGCTTTTATCACTCGCCTTTTCTCTTCCTTCCGTTCAAAGCAGCCAGACCTCCGACTGCTGCCGCACACGCAAGCAATACTACTCCAACCGACTTGCTGTTGTTGCCTTCTTCTGTGGCAACTGCCTGTGTGGGCTGAGCTTCTTTCACCTGTTCTGCACTCTTTTCGGGTGCCGCAACATATATCGCCGTACCGAAACATGAAGGTGAAGACCAGCACTGATTTGTAAGATCATTCCATGTGAGTGTTCCAATCCTTGCACCTGTACTGTCAGCATCATTGATCTGAAGCTCTATACCGAGATACTCTCCTTCTTTGGGTGAGATCTCCGTCCAGCGGAAAGCTCCCTCAACAACATAACCGTCTTCCGTCTTCTTTGCAACGGTCTTAAGATTCTCTTCCGTGCACTTGTCTCCGTTGAAACTGTGCTCGTTCTCATAGTTGATCCTGTACTGCTTTGTTGCATCGTTGTATGCATCGGCCTTGGAATTTATCTCATCAATAAATACTTCAAGTGAATCCTGTTCGTGAGGCTGCTCGGATGCCTTGTTAAGATCGGGATCTTTAACCTGTGCATATACATAGAGGAAATCCGAATCCCACATGATCCTTGCTGTAGCAGATGCCTTGGGTGCATCATTTGCATTGCCTATAACAACCTCATCTACGCTGTTCCATATATCATCCATCTCTCCGTCGATGATGGCACTTCCCATCGGAATATACATGAACGGCTTTAACATACCTTCGGCAAAATACTTGCTGGAGCTGTCCTGAGTCATTGTCTTGTCATTAAATGCATATTTGTCGGTACCGTCTGTTATAACTACATCAAATCCTGCGATCACATTATTTGCTGCTTCTTCCATAGGAACAGTCACGTATGCCACGTATCCATTCTCTGTTGCTTCGGCATCGGCTCTTGTTACTTCAATACTTCTTGTCTTTATTCCTTCCGACTTACTGTTATAACGATCAAGATAAACAGTAACCTTATCTGATGTATCGTTTGTATGATCAACAACATTTACCATGAACTGAAGCTGACCTTCATTCCAGATAACTTTAAATGTTGATGCCAGATCGTCAAAAGAGATCTCACCTGCATTTTCAAAACTGTCTGCGGGTGCCTGAACGATGTTGATGCTGTGAAGCATCGGAGCAAGCTTGGTGGGATCCACAAATGCCCAGTAAGCCGGCTTTGCATGATAATCATCATCAAACAGCAGAGGACACTGAGGACTTCCGTCCGTTACGCCACCGCCTACACCTGTGTAAGCCTGAAGCCATGAGTTACCGTCTATAACTCCCCAAACAGTCATACCTGTCACCTTGACCTTGCTGCCGTTGTTAAGCTCCTTCATTGAATCATAAAGCTCTTTATATTTATATGCCTGTTTTGTATATTCATCCTGAAGTGTTGCTTCGGTTCCGTCATAAGTGTTGCTTGATTTAAGATCAAGCTCTGTAAGCATGACTTTTCCTACCACTTCACCGTATTTCTCAGCCGAATCCTTAAACGCTTCAGCTGTAGGATAGTTTATGTCATAGTGTCCCTGCATACCCATGGCATCTATCCTTGCACCTTCTGTAGCCTTTACGGTTTTTAAAAGATTAACGATACCTTCTACCTTGCCGGGTGTGCAGTCATTGTAATCGTTGTAATACAGTTCAAGAGTTTCCGGTGCATACTTATTGGCATATACAAATGCGTTCTTTATGAACTCTTCGCTCTTATATACTGCCCACCAGCTAGAATTCTCTGAATCGCTTCTGTATGTTCCCGTAGAGTCGCTGACTGCTTCATTTACAACATCCCATCCGTAGAAGAGATCTTTGTAAGGGCTGTCGCTTCCCACAAAATGCTCAAGTACGCTCTTTATGTACCACTCCTGTCTTAAGTTCATAACATCCGTGGTGACATAGGGCTTTGATGCATCATACTCCTCATGGAAGAACCACTCGGGTGTCTGTGAATGCCATACAAGTACATGTCCTCTCACCTTCATCTGTGAATCGGGATGCTGTTCATTCCAGTCAAGGATATAATCAAGATAAACTTCCGCTCTTGAAAAATCGAGTTTGGGTACAACAAGTCTTTCACCGTTAAGATGTGTGATCTCTGTCATCGGTACTTTATCATTGCTGTAACCGAACATTGAATCGGGCTTAAGTTCATTTCCGAGTGTTATTGCATTGAAATGCTTCTCAACAAGTTCCATAAGGACTCTGTCATTTATCTCTGAACCTGAGAGAGATGTACCGACTATAAAATCACTTCCAAGGTCTGAGCACATAGCATCCTTTAAGTTGGGAATGCTCTCCTGGATGGAACCTGTTGCAATGTTCATATCTATAAGAGATACTCCGGTAACATAGTACTCACCCTTTACGCAGTCGCCTTCACCGTAATTGGTTCCCTGCTCGAGAAGTCTTATTACTACTTTATCAAGATTGCCTGCTGCGGCAACTTTGAATGTTCCTGAAAACTTTGTCCATTTTCCGGGTGTGAGCTGCTGTGAAACATCACCTGAAAGTTCAGCGGAATAAGAACCAAGATAAGATGTATTGCCGCCTGATGTTATATAGGGAGCAAAGTCAACCTGCCTCTGATCAGCAGGCGCATCTTTGTAATCATCCGAAAGCATTGCATAGAATGAGAATGCATATGTGCTTCCGTTTGTGACCTTATCGGTTATATCCATAGCTATACAGTCATAGGATCTTGTTCTCTTATTGATGACACCGTAAGTCTTAACATCGTCAAAAATGGGCTCATCTGCCTCTGCAACAGAGATTACCGCTTCCCCGCTCTCGGCAGTCCACATTGAAACATCTGCACTGTCAAAGTTACCGTTGGGGATGATGTTTTCTCCCTCAACCACGGTTTCTTCCTTTGAAGAAGCTGCTACCTCATCTGAAACAGAGAATGTAACGCTTTCAATGCTCGCTTCTGTCTTTCCTGTATTGAGTGACATTATAGAGAAGTACTTTACATCTTTTCCGGCACTCGGTGTTATCTCGGCTTTTCCGTAAGATACAGGTGTTCCTTCCTTATTATCGGAATCATAATCTGCCTGATCATGAAGTTTGAAAGCAAGGGCTGATTCTGCTCCCTTGGTCAGTTTAAACGTAACCTTAGTGATTGCAGCCGGCTCTATATCATCCGGGATCTTAAAGAACTTTGATTTATACTGATCTTCAAATGTGATATTCAGTGTACCATCGGATGTGATCTCGGATTTAAGACCGTATTCCATGGGAGAATCAAGTTCTGAAAAAGTATAAGTCTGATCAGTCACTGCAGCCTGACTCTTAACGGGAGCTGCTACCATGACCGTGCTCAGTACGAGCAGTGCTGCCATGAGAAAAGAAAAACATCTCTTAGACATATGATTGATACCTCTCTTTTTGTCATAAAACTTCTTATTATTAATTACCACATGATAATATATCAGAACAAAAACTTACTTTGCAATGTGCATTCTGCTGTTTCTAGTACTTGTCGGGTATTATTCTATGATTATTCTGTATATATAAGAAGAGACTGTCATCATTTTTTGACAACAGTCTCCTGATCCATCATTTTATTAAAGCAATGATATTAATCTGCTATGAATTCCTCAAACTGTGCTTTGCTCATAGCGCCGATGTTCTTCTTAGCAAGTTCGCCGTCCTTAAACAGGATGATAGTAGGTATGCTTGATACCTTATACTCTCCGGCAAGTGCCATCTCATCGTCAACATTTACCTTTACCACTGCTATATCATCATGCTCATCTGCGATCTGTGCTACAAGAGGACCTACCATCTTACACGGTCCGCACCAGTCAGCATAGAAATCTACAAGAACTTTTTTATTGCTTTTGATTATCTCGTTAAAATTATTATTGAGTTCTACTTTCATATCTGCACCTCCTAAATCGACTTTATCTCCTCCTCAGTCATAAGAACCAGGCCTTTTTCCGAAAGTGCCTTTTCTGCAGCTTCCACATCATTTACGCGGAATACAACGTATGCCCCGAGTTCTCTTGCGGTAAATGCATATGTATATTCTACATTGATATCTGCTTTCTCAAGTACTCTGAGAACTGTATAAAGAGCTCCTTCCTTATCATTCATCTTTACAGCGATAACATCGGTAACCTTAACTATGTTATCCTCACTTAAAAGGCTGTATGCCTTTGCCGTGTCGGAAACTATAAGTCTTAATATACCGAAGTCATCAGAATCTCCTATGCTCATGGCTCTCATATTGATGCCTGCTTCAGAGATTATCTTTACTGCATCTGATAATTTGCCTTTTTTGTTCTCAATAAAAATCGAAAGTTGTCTTATAGCCATATTGTAACCCTCCTGTGATCTAATCTGTCTTTTACCCCATTATATGACATCAGTCGTGTAACTTTCTCTTATCTATTACTCTGACAGCCTTGCCTTCGCTTCTTGCGATAGATTTCGGCGGTACAAGATGGATCTTCGGACCGATACCGATCATTGTACGCATAGCTGCCTCAAGTGCTTTTTCCTTAGCCTGGATATCAGATACCTTATCCGAGAACTGTCCGGGTGAAAGCTCAACATTGATATCAAGCGTATCCGTATTCTTCACACGATCAACCTCGATCAGATAATTAGGTGCGTATCCTTCCTTGATAAGAACTGTCTCTATCTGGCTCGGGAATACATTGACACCTCTGATGATCATCATGTCATCACTTCTGCCCATAGGCTTAGACATCTTTACATGTGTTCTTCCGCATGAGCATTTTTCTCTGCTCAATACACATATATCTCTCGTTCTGTATCTCAAAAGAGGGAATGCTTCCTTATCGAGTGCGGTAAATACGAGTTCGCCTTTTTCACCGTCAGGAAGGACCTCTCCTGTTTCGGGATCTATTATCTCTGCATAGAAATGGTCTTCGTTTATATGCATGCCCGACTGCTCTTCACATTCGTAAGCAACACCGGGACCACTGGTTTCAGTAAGGCCATATATGTCATAAGCTTTGATTCCAAGGCTCTTCTCAATCTCTTTTCTCATTTCCTCGGTCCAGGGCTCTGCACCGAAAATGCCTGCCCTTAGCTTATTATCAGTAGGCTTGTATCCCTTCTCTGCAAGGCTCTCTCCGATAAACGCCGCATATGAAGGTGTACAGCAAAGAATGGTCGAACCGAGATCCATCATAAACTGGATCTGCCTTTCAGTATTTCCCGATGACATCGGAAGCGTCAAACAACCGACCTTCTGTGCTCCTCCGTGAACACCGAAACCTCCTGTAAACAATCCATAGCCATAAGCTACCTGCACCACGTCCTCGTTGGAACCGCCTGTAGCAACTATAGCTCTTGCGCAGCACTCCTCCCAAAGATCCACATCATGCTGCGTGTAAAATGCAACAACTCTTCTTCCCGTGGTACCGCTTGTAGAATGGATCCTGACACAGTCCTTAAGATCTGCTCCCAGTAATCCGTATGGATAAGCATCCCTGAGATCAGACTTTGAAAGGAACGGAAGTTTTTTGATATCATCTATGCTCTTGATATCCTCGGGCTTAACACCTTTCTCGTCCATGAGTTCTCTGTAATATGCTACGTTCTCGTAAACATGCTTTACCTGTTTAACGATCTTTTCGTTTTGGAGTTCTATGATCTGATCTCTGGATGCAGTCTCAATCTCCGGCTGATAATATTTCCCCATCTGAAACCTCTTTCATGAATATGATTGTTCTTATCGTGAAATTATTCACTCTTCGATTATAGCATCATGTTTAGACTATTGAACAGTAAATTGTACCAAAATTCACACAATGTTCATCAGTCATTTCTCAGTTTTCTTCTCTCATTCTTCCCCTGATAGAAGAGCTGCTTTTCATGATACATATGCTTATCCGCATTAACCTTGACCTCTTCATAGGCAATGTTTCCGTTTTCACAGAAAACATAACCGATCGAAGCACTGCGATCTCCCGTCTCTATCCGGTTCTTGGCTTCTTCTATCTGCTCTTTCAATCTGTCTTCATTTTCCGCAAACGAAAATGCAACAAATTCGTCCCCGCCCATCCTGTATACATGTTCTTTTCCGAAGACATTTGCAAGACTCTCGCACACACCTTTTATCAGATCATCCCCGGCTTCATGACCCATATTGTCATTGACTTTTTTAAGTCCGTTTATATCACACATGATATAACCGTATGTATCATCCTTATCAAGATCATACTTTTCAAATCTTTCAAAAGCCCTTCTGTTTCCCACTCCGGTCATAAGATCGCTGTATCCGTATCCTATCAGTTTTCTGTTATTGTCTCTCTGTAAAATAAGCTGGCCGAAGAAGTACGAAAGCAGGCGTATGATCTCAGATATATCATTGTAGTTCATATCGGAGATTATGTTTTCAACACCGCATATTCCTATATATCTGCCGTTGGCTTCCAGTGCGCCGGATATGGTATTGCGTATTCCCTTGTCCTTTAATATCCTGTAAAGATCCGTCTTTCCTTCTCCTTTAAGATCCTCCACATCTGATATGTACCCTCTTTCCTAGACAACTAGGAAGGAGGGTTTTTTATGCACTATAGTTTTGAATTTAAAAGAAAATGCGTGGAATTGTATTATCGAGGTGAATATCCGAGTACACCTAATGGAATTAGTAATAAGCAAATG
>JAEEGL016490417.1_pt1 | contig 20899 bp, 20 predicted proteins | sample 9134231 | NCBI WGS metagenome assembly JAEEGL01 (sample SAMN16246548, study PRJNA631951) | gut metagenome | biome: gut microbiome; feature: rumen; material: fiber-attached | host: Bos | place: Iran: Karaj | collected 2018-10
GGCGGACAGCCTCAGTTTGGGGATCAGCCGCAATACGGCGGACAGCCTCAGTTTGGGGATCAGCCGCAATACGGCGGACAGCCTCAGTACGGGGATCAGCAGTATGGCGGACAGCCCATGTATGGCGAGATGAATGGAGCTTATGAAGCAAACCCGCAGAAGGTTTTTGGTGAGGCAGCACCGGAGCATGATCCGAAAGACATTCAGGCGGCGAAGAATTCATTTTCCTGCGGAATTCTCGCACTTCTCGGAAGTATTTTTGTTATCGTGATGTTTTTCTTCTTAAACAGAATCGTGTATGCGCTGAACATTTGTATGCCGATTGTTTCCATTTACGGAATTATTTGCGGAGCCAAGGTCCTGAAAAATGACCGCGGCATTCCCAAAGCATACATCGGATTGATTATCAGTATTGTTTCCTTAATACCGGCAATCATCTGTTTCATGTTATTCATTCTGAACCTGGCGGCTTGCTTTATTAAGTAAGGGACAGAAATTGTAATGCAGGAAATTAACGGACAATGGATAATGAGCGGCGTGGACCGAGATGACCCGGCCTGCCTGCATAATGTAAGAGAGCTGACCGAACTGATTGAGGCGGTCGGCTTTCTTCCGCTTTTTGCGAATGAAATTGAAGGGTTTTCGGTGGAAGAACACACCGAGCCCGGCAACTGGTGGTGCGGCGAGAAAGAAGTGGACCCGTGGGACTGGCGGACCGTAATCGCGCGCGAGGGCCGGATTGTCTACGGCAAATTTTTCGGAAAGAAGGCGGGCTTTATTTCGAAGAAATGGTTCCCGTATTTCGCGAACTACCGGCGCGACGGATATGATTTCGACTCCCTGTGGGAGGACGGCAAGGCGAGCATGCGCCAGAGAAAAATCATGGATCTCTTTGAGGACACGACCCGTCTGTTTTCCTATGAGATAAAGGAAAAAGCAGGTTTCGGCAAGGGCGGCGAGAAAAATTTCGAGGGCACGATTTCGGATTTGCAGATGAGCACGTACCTTTGCATGCGTGATTTTAAGAAGCGCGTGAATAAGAAGGGTGAGGAGTACGGCTGGGACGTAGCGATTTATGCAAAGCCCGAGCAGCTCTTCGGTTACAAGCATGTGACGAAAGCCTATAAAGAGGAGCCGGCGGAGTCGTATGCGCGGATTGTAAAGCAGATTAAGAAGTGCTATCCGGAGGCGGATGAGCGGGTGATAAGGAAGGTTGTGAAGTAAGGCTGGTTGGGTGCCCATAAAAACACAAGGGGGTTTTCGTTACTATCTCAGAGACGAACAAAGAAGGCCCGGAAGAGCAAAGCGGATGAAAGAAAAGTTTTGTTCAGAAGAAAAAGGTAAAGGGCTAACGATAAACAGGAGGAAATGAAAATGTTCGGTAAAATTGGAAAGAATATAGTAAGTGCGGTAATAATCGGAGTAATAGTAGCAGGAATGGCAGGATGCAGTCTTGCGAAAAACATGATGGCGCCAGCTTCACAGAACCCGGCCACATCACAGGCAGCGACTTCGGAAGTTAAGTTGGAACCGTTTCCCAAAAGCGGAACGATTAGCGGAATGGAATATACCATTCAGTCCGGAGCGGCGTATTACAGGGAAGGAAAGAAAGCCGGCTACTTTATTGATACGCTGGATGAGCCGGATGCACCGATGTTTTATTTTATTTATTCCGGTGATGAATCACACCTGGTTAATATCGTAAACATCGAAGCGGATACAAACAACAACCTGGTCGTTACGGTGGATTTCAACGCAACATCGGCGGACGCAAAACCGTCGTGCACACTCACACTTAAGCCTCAGTTAGGAAGCGTTACGATTCAGACGGTAAGCGGATATGTACTCGAGCCGCTGGACGATTAAAGAAGTAGAGACAAAAACCCGCTATCTGCCTAAACTTTTATCATAATGTCATTAACTATCAATCAAAAAGGAATACCCTGATGAAATTAACCCGAATGAGAATTATCCGAATCGCCGTTAGTATCCTGATTATCTTTTTTGTCGGGGAGCTGGCTGCTAACAACGCATTCGGCGCTATCGAAAATTACTATGAGGATATCCTGTATCAGAGGGGATATGCCGTTCCGGACGATATAAAAATCATCGGAATTGACCAGGCCACGCTCGAGGAACTCGGACCGTTTTCAAACTGGAAACGGTCGACTTTCGCCGACTTAATCAATATCCTTTATTCGGCCGAGAATCCACCTACAGTTGTAGGTCTTGATGTGATTTTTGTCGGAAGGACAAGTGACGAGGAAGACGATGCACTGGTTCGTGCCGTTGACGGGCGAAGCGTAGTTATCGCGTCAAAACTGAACATTACGACCAGAAGCGACTACATCACGCACAGTTACGATTACTATGTTGCATCGGAAGAAGCGTCCTTTGAAAAATTACGGAATGTGTCCGGGCGCGGATTTACCAATGCCATTATCGACAAAGACGGATACCTTCGTAAGGCCTATATCAGTCTGACGTCGGACGGCATTACGTACGATTCCTTCGCGGCACGAATTCTGCAGTCCTCGGGTACGCCCACCGCAACCATCCCGTCAGTCATTGAATTCGAATACACCGGGAATCCGGGCGATTTCGAGGTTGTATCCATGTCGGATGTTTTAAGCGGAGCGGTTCCGGCTGAGCATTTTTCCGATTCCATCGTGTTAATCGGCGCGTACGAGGACGGCATGATGGACTCCTACAGCGTCCCGATCAGTCACGGAAATCCGATGTTCGGAGTCGAGGTGACCGCCAATACCATCAATGCGGTACGAAGTGACCGGATTCTAAGCGAAATTCCGATCTGGTTTAAAGCGCTTTTGTTTATCGGATTTCTCGGGCTTTTTACCTTCCTTGCCTATCATAAGTCGATTGGGAAGAGCGGACTGTATCTGGGGATTTTTCTCGGGCTGTACGCCGCATTCGGCTTCGTAATGTATCATCTTTTTTACGTAAAAAGCACGCTTTTGTACATCCCGCTCGGGCTCGTTTTGCTCTTTCTTGCCGCGATGATTATCCGGTATGTCGAGTCGATGATGCGGCAGGCGGAGGAGATGAAGCAGACGCTTTTCTCCATGGCGGATTCGATGGCGGAGGCGATTGAGGGCCGCACGCCGTACAACGCGAACCACACGAAGAACGTCGCGAAGCGCAGCGTCGAGATGCTTCGCTACATCAACAAAAAGCATAAAGAGGGAAAGTGCGCTTATCATTTTTCCGCGAATGACATCGACCAGATGTATCTGGCCGCGATGTTACATGACATCGGAAAAATGGATGTCCCCTTAGAAATCATGGACAAGCCGACGAAGCTCGGGAATAAGGAAGAGCGGCTGAAAATGCGGCTGGAAATCATTCGCCTTCACATCGAGAACGACCTTTTGTCCGGCAAAATCAAAAATAGCGAGGCCGAGAAAAAACTCAAGCTCATCGATGCGTTTCTCGAAAAACTCGAACTTTATAACTGCGGAAAGCCGCTGACGGACGAGGAGAAAAAGGCAATTGAGAAGTTCTCGCGCATGACTTATGTTTGCAGCGAGGACGACGTGCTCTCGTACCTGACGGACGAGGAGTTCGAGGATTTGTCGATTCGCGCGGGCACGCTCTCCGACAGTGAACGCACCGTCATGCAAAGCCATGTGGTGTACACCAATAAAATTCTGTCGCATGTGCATTTTGGGGAGAGTTTTGACAAAGTTACCGCGATGGCTTCGAACCATCATGAGCTGATGAACGGCAAAGGCTATCCGAACGGCATCGGCGCGGAACAGCTGGATATTATGACGCGAATCCTGACCATCATGGATATTTACGATTCGCTGATTGCGGACGACCGCCCTTATAAGAAACCGAAAAGTCCCGAGGAGGCGTTTCGGATTCTCGATGAGGAAGCCGAGGCCGGAAAGCTGGATAAGGAGCTTGTCGAGATCGCGAAAGAGATGTATCTGAAGGAGGAAGGGTAAGCTTGGGTGACAGGCACCCGGAGGGATGATGAAAAAACAAAACAACCTTCCCAAGCGAATAATTATGTCCATAGTCGGTGTATTGCTGTGTGCAATAAGTGTGGGATTTTTTAAATTTGCCGCACTTGGCGTGGATCCGTTCCAGTCGCTGATGGCAGGCTTGGATGCGCTGATTCCCATCCGTTTCGGAACATTGTATATTATCGTAAATGCCGTTCTTTTGGTTTTTGCATTGATTTTTGACAGGCATTATATTGGGATTGCGACATTTATCAATCTGTTTCTGCTTGGATATATTGCGGAATATTCGCTGAAACTCCTTGTTTTCCTAATGCCTTCGCCGCATATTGCAATTCGGATTGCGTCCCTTATAATCGCGGTAATCATGAATTGCATTGCAGCATCTTTATATATCACTGCGGATTTGGGAGTTTCAACATATGATGCGGTAGCGTTGATTATCGTGAACACCTGGAAAAAGGGCAAATTCCGGTATGTCCGGATTATTACAGACATTGTATGCATTCTCATCGGAATTGCGACATTTTTGATTTCCGGCGGAAAAATCATACAAGTTCCGACAATCGTTGGAATCGGAACAATTATAACTGCGTTTTTCATGGGACCGTTGATTGAATTCTTCAATGTGCATTTATCCGGAAAAATACTGAAACAATAAGATGACAAATAAGGTGACACAAATAAGGTGACAGGCACTTTAAGGGGAAAAGTGACAGGCACTTTAAGGCCAAAAGTGACAGGCACCCAAAAAAGAAAGAGGTAATATTCATGAGTGAAATTTACAATCAGGCGTTAGCTGTGATGAAAGATATCCGCAGCCAGGTGGATACGAAGTTAGGGAATCTGCTGGTGGTCGGATGTTCCACGAGTACAATCACGGGAAACATGCCGGGAACGAATTCAAATGAAGAGATTGCGGAGGATTTATACCGCGCCGTGACGGAAGTTTTCGGGGATGATTTTGACATTGCCGTGCAGTGCTGCGAGCACTTAAACCGCGCTCTTGTCATAGAAAAATCGGTAGCGGAGAAATACGATTTCCCGCCCGTAAATGTTGTGCCACAGAAAAAGGCCGGCGGAGCCTTCGCTACGAAGCATTATCATTCGCTGAAAGATCCGGTTGTGGTTGAGGACATCCGCGCAAAAGCCGTAGTCGGAATTGATATCGGCGGTGTGATGGTCGGCATGCATATGCGCCCGGTTGTGGTTCCCTTGAAACTGGAGAATCGCCGTATTGCGGAGGGATTTGTTTTTGCGGGCAGAAGCAGACTGAAGTATATCGGCGGTGAAAGAGCGGTGTATGAATAAGATGGGTGCCCAAAAGATGCTTCTCATCTCTTTGCACTTTTGACCCAAAAGTGACAGGCACTTTGAGGCCAAAAGTGACAGGCACCCGGGTGTGTAAAATTTGCAACGCTGCTATTTTTGTTAAACGATGCACCAAATTTGGGGTATCGTATTTGTTATTCTCCAAATCGAATGCCCTTTTTTCTGAGTACCTCTTTCTGCCCAGCCTCATCATTTATATCTATACTGAGAAACTCATTAAGTTCTTCTTCTGTAAACTGTTCACCTGAATAAGTTTCATCACATGCGCCCAATGGACTAAACTCGGGTTCCTCCATCTCGTGCTCCTCATAAATATATCCGTCGGAATCTATATAAACATAGTCACTACCCATAGCCCAAAAATAAACGTTACTCCATACTACATTTATGTCTTTATTTGTAGATGTATCGGGAGTATTTGCATCTTGCTGTGATACTTCTGACGAAGGTTCCTGCATTTCGGAAAAATCCGGTTCTTCGGTAATGTTTGTTTCAATGATCTGTTCCGACCCATTTCCGTTTGGTGAAACAGTTCCACCGGTGTTTTTAACGCTACATCCCGCAAACACCACAATCAAAGAACAAGCGATTATTGCAAATACAGAATTTTTCATAATTATAAATCCTCCAGTTAAAATATTTCATCCGTATATATAATATACGAATCATACCCGGGGAATTTATGGATGTAAATTATTTTTTATGTAAATTGCCACCATAACGGGGGCAACGAAAGATGTCCGAGTGAGATAAAATAGAATAAACGAAAAACTGTTCTTTTGCGGCAGATTCCAAGGCTGCGGAGGAGGGTGTGTATGGATATATTTGATATGGTGGCGGGTGCCATAAAAGTCAGTACGGAGATTAAGCAGTCCAACCAGCGGCTCAACACAATCAACTGTCCGAAGTGTGGCTACGTATTACCGAAAGCGGCCATGTTCTGCAGCAGATGCGGGAATAAGGCTTTTGTCGAGCGGATACAAAACGGCAATAATGCGCCGAATCAGCAAAGCCCGCAGGGACAGCCCAATCAGAAAAATCCCCAGCCCCAGCAACAGGCACGTCCACAGGTCTATCTGTGTGCCGGCTGCGGCGCGCCCCTGCCTTTTGAAAAGCGAAACGAAATCGTTGTATGTCAGTACTGCGATCTGCAGAATTATAATCCTTATTATGAAAAACCGACACCGGGACCGATAACCGGACCCCGTCCGGGCACATCCGGGCCGGTGGGACATGCGCGGTTTCTTTATGAAAGCACAAGCGCATTAACCAGAAACATCACGATAACCGTTAAACAAACCGGCGAGCGAATCGATCTGACCAATGGGGAGTCCCGGGAAATCCAGTTAAAGCCCGGCACCTACACGCTTGGATTCAATTTCGGCGGAAGAAAGTATTACGAAAGGCCGATCCGGATTTATTCCCGCGCAACGGCAATTTCCATTTCGTGCGCCAGCGGAAAAACCAGAAACGCGATCAACATCAGCTACGCGGATGGGATTTTTATCCCGGAATACCTGATGAATTTCGGAAGATACAGACCCGACGATTATATCCAGTCACTTTACGAACTCGGTTTTGTGAACATCGACAAAAGACCGAAGGCGGGCGGAATGTTTGACCGGCTGGCGTCGTACGGAAGAGTAGCGGACGTGCTGGTTGAAGAAAAAAGCCTGTCATATGCACTGGAAAATCCGGACGGTTTTTCCGGCGTCGGCGAGGTCATTACGAATGAAGGCTGTCCGACGGGAGTCCGGATCCCCCAGGAGGCAAAAATCGTAATCGTGTGCTGATGCGAGGATGAAGTAATACGGTACGGAAAAGCAGATTATTGTAATCAAGCCGGACCACAAAGAATTAGTTGTGCAGCGCATACAAAGATAAAGTCGAATATCGAAGAATAAATCGAACGATGGAGATATAAAAATACATCGAAAAACAGAACGGGGAGGAACCTCACATGGATGGAAATCAGGAAATCATGTATATAAGCAGATCGGAAACGCAGTGCCCGAACTGCTATGGAGAACTGGACAGTAAGGAGAAAAAAAGGGGAACATTTTTCTGCTTATATTGCGGGCAGAAACTGGTGGTCGGTAACGATCCGGCAAGACCCGCAGCTCCGGCACAACCGGTAGCTCAGCAGGGACAGTACGGACAACAAGGGCAGTATGGTCAGCCGGCAAATCCTGTGCAGCAGAGAATGCCCGCAGGAGGTGCAAACGCTCAGCAGGGGTATGGACAGTCTGCCATGCCGATTCCACCGGTAGTTGTTCCCGTAACGTCTGCTTCATCTTCGCAGCCCGCAACTCCGGCTCAGCCTGAGGAGAGCGCAAAAGAAGCGCCGACGGGAGGATTCGGCACGGATGATTTTTCCGACATCAAGGACCCGACTCCTGCATCGGCAGGGACGTCTGCATTTGTTGAATCTACAAACAGTAGAGGCTATTCATCCGGATTTACGGCGGAAGAGAATTATGGAGGCGCGGGTTCGTATAGCGGTGGCGGTTCGACATACTACGGAAGTACGCCGACACCGAAAAAAACACAGCCCATCCGTACAGAAAAGAAAACGAGCGTGTATGGCATCCTGTCAGTGGTTTTTGGCGCTGTCAGCGCACTGACGTGTTGCTGTTACGGCTCCGGTATCCTTTTTGGCGCAGTTTCCATCGTTTGCGGTGTTCTCGGAATTAAGAAAAATAAAAGCCGGAATCTTGATCCCGGTGCTCTCAATATAATCGGTCTGATTCTCGGAATTCTCGGAACCGTGGTCAGCCTGATTATGACAATCTGGATTATCATTGCGAGTGTCACCGGAGGCAGCACACCGATGAATACGATTCAGAATACGACCGGTGCGCAGACCACCTGGGGAGCCGGAACCCCGTCGGATGTGAAGGAAAACAGCACCGGCGGCGGTCAGGCGAAGGAAGAGAAGAAGTCTGAAACGGCCAAGCAGGATACAAAAACGGAAGAGCCGAAATCCGAAGCCAAGACACAAGAGCCCAAGGAAGAAAGCAAGTCGGAAGAAGCCAAGGCTGAGGAGACGAAGTCTGGGGAGCCGAAAGCGGAAGAGGCAAAATCCGAGGAGAAGGCAGAAGAAAAAGCGGACTCCGGCGAGATTTCCAAAGAATTCAAAGATTACATGGATTCGTACGAGGCCTGCATTGATGAGTATGTTTCCCTAATGAAGAAAATGCAGTCGGATCCGACCAACATGGAACTGATGTCCGCTTACCTGGATTACATTGATAAAATAGAGAAAATGGAAGAAAAAATGGATGCATGGAAGGGTACGATGAACGATGCCGAGGAGGCATATTACACGAAGGTAATGCTCCGGTGCAGCGAAAAAATGATGAATGCGGCATATAACTAAAAATGCGGAAGCATGAAAAATGGCAGCAGGTTGCGATTAGCGGTATCGATTAGTGGCATTCCGTCCGGGTGAAAACTTCATAAAATGTTTACAGAATGTCAATAGACATATTTCGCGCGTTCGATTACAATTAATACTGTAATTGAATAATTCAGTAAAACCGTGGAAACACGGCGGCACAAAGCTACGAGGGCCTGTAGAATGGCAGCCAGCTGCACTTGAATAGTATGTTAAAGCATCTTTCTACAAACGATCGTTTTGGAAAGGTGCTTTTGTGTTTTTTGGAAGAAAGATTAGGTGATACGTATGAACAAAAATTTTATTTCTGCCAAAGAGTATGCGGAAAAATACAACCTTCATCCCCGGACAGTTCAGCTTTGGTGTGCGCAGGGGCGCATTGAAGGAGCCTATAAATTCGGCGCTTCCTGGGCGGTTCCGGATAAGGCACCGAGACCCGCGGATAAGAGGTATAAGAACGGGGAATGGGTCGGGTATAGGAAGAGAGAGCGGAAGTTTAAAGTTGAATAATAATTGAAAATATGAAAATTATTTTTAAAAAATAAACATGACTGCACACGAGAAAAGACTTCTTACATTTGAATATCAGTTTAAGTATGATCCTAAATATGGAAAGAATGTTTTATCAGCTGGAATGATAGATTCTAAGATCATGGATAGGGTTGTTAAAAAATATGCGCCGGATATCGATAACGAAAGAGATAGTGTTTTAGGTTTATATGATGTTAAGAGAAAGCCAAAAGGAAAAAAAGGAATTCTTTTTACGGATTATAAGTTTTATTGTAATTTAAAAAAAGCAAGAAAACAAAAGGTTTGGTATGACGAAATAGTAAGTGTAAAAACAAAGTTGTTTAACCGCAAAAAGCTTGTAATTCGGACAGAAGACGGAGACAAAATTGTTATAAAAACAACCAAACGACTAAGTAACAAGATTATTAATTTTATTAATGAAATAAACGAGTATAATGAAGAGATTACCAAACCGAATTATTCGTTAGAGAGTATTAAGAATGCTAAAAGTCCGAGTGGAGATTTGGCTGCTTTTGAAATCGCTAAACGAGAAATGATAAATCGTGGATTCGAGGAGGAAAAATTTCACGCCCAGCAAGGTCATGGCTTTGCAGCTGAGCGAGCAAATAATATGATTGACAAATTTCAAGGAAAGAAAGTTGAAATTGTCGGAGATAATAATGTTAAAAATGGTGCTGATAGAATAGAGTATTTTAAGGATGGCTCTTTTCAATTAATACAAACTAAGTATTGTAAAACAGCTGCGGAAAGCGTTGATGCTTGCTTTAATGATGACGGTTTTAGGTATTATGATGGACATGGGAAACCGATGGCTATTGAAGTACCTTCGGATCAGTATGAAGCTTCCATTAAAAGAATGAGTGAAAAAATAAAAAGTGGAAAAGTAAAAGGTATTACTAATCCGAAGGAAGCAGAAAATATAATAAAAAAAGGGAACATTACTTATAGACAGGCTGTAAATATTGCAAAGGCTGGTACAGTTGAATCTATAACATATGATGCGATAAATGGGATGGTAGTCTCAGCATCTGCTTTTGGTATAAGTGCAATAGTTTCATTAGCTACAAGTATATGGAATGGTGAAGGATTTGATGTGGCTATAAAAAGAGCAACATACACCAGTTTAAAAGTCGGTGGAGCATCTTTTGTGACTTCCGTTCTGGCATCACAGCTTTCTAAAGCAGGACTTAACAGTATGCTTGTACCAGGAACGGAGGCTATTGCTAAGGCGATGGGGAGTAAAGCATCGGCTGTTATTGTAAATGCCTTTCGAGGGACAGCAAAAAACATCTATGGAGCTGCAGCAATAAAGAGTGCAGCTAAACTTCTTAGAACGAATTTAATTACATCTATAATAATGTTGGTTGTTTTCTCAATAGGAGACTTTATTAATCTTCTTCGTAGAAGGATTACTTTTAGACAATTTTCGAAAAATTTTATTGTTCTTGCTTTATCGATAGCAGCTAGTATTGGAGGGGGGATTGGAGGAGCTGCACTGGGTAGCATGATTGTTCCTGGAGTAGGGACGACGATATTATCTATACTGTTTGCAATATTAGCTGGTTCATTAGTGGGGTTTTTTGGAAAGAAATTATTGGGGTTATTTTTGAAAGAAGATGCAGATTTAATGGTTGAGATTATCAACGAGGAGTTTGGCAAGATTATTGAGGAATATCTTCTATCAAAGAATGAAGCAGAGAAAGTTATTGATAAGTTTACAAAAAAAATATCTATGAAGGAATTAAGAAAGATGGTTGCTAGTAAGGATAAAGGACAGTATGCAAGAGATTTGCTTATTCCAATTACCGAGAAACAAGTTAGGAAACGGAGGAAAATAGTTGAACCGCCAAAAGAGATAATGATAGCTTCTTTTGTGCAAGTGTTAGAAGCAGAAACGTAAAAGTTTCGTAAAAGAGGGTATGGATATGAAAAAAGAACAAATGGATCAGTTATTAGTAAAGGCGGTAAAAAAATATGAATTAGGTGTCACTCCAAAAATATTGGAGAAAGTACCCCAAAAAAGTGAATTCGAAGAATTAGAAATAGAGGACATTTCATTCTTGATAGTTAGAGATAATCTTATTGCTTTAGGAAAAATACTTGATGAAAATGAAAATAAGAAAATGTTTACTGCTTGTATTAATTCAGGAGTAGCAAATTCCAATCCTTGTATACTAGTTGTGTTAACGGCAAAGAATAGGGTTTATATCGGAGCATTTGCTCGTGAGGGACTGATTAATCAGCATTCTGCTCATAAAGCAATACAAAAATTATCAACACAATTAAAAAAGTATAAATGAAACTTTGCGGCATATTGATTAAGATTTCTAAAGCATGATAATAAGATGTCCTTCGATAATTCAAAATATAGATGGTGATACAGAAACATAATAAAGGAGCAGCGATATGGTAAAAGCCGAACTATATTATAATCCGTACAAAATTGAAACAAAAGTAAAGTTTAATGGAAATGAACCGAGAGTCAACAGTCTGATTGAAAAATATGAAGATAAACGACTTCAGGATTGGATTGAGGAAATACCGCTTCTGTTTAAAGAAGAATTAAGCGGGTATGATTTTGATTTGGATTTTATCGGTACTGATCTTGAATTTGATGAGGTTAAGGCGATTTTTGACAAGAAGGTAGGCAGTGGTGAATTCGTTAATATAAAGCATGTCGAGACATTAATGGATCGAGCGAGTAAAATTAAGCAAATTACTGAGTTTCTTCAGTGGCTGTCTACCGCAAACAGCAATTATTTTGATTATCAGGATTTTTATTCTACCAATGAAGATTTATTAACGAGCTCTTTCCCGTTTATGGTTTTAAACGGAACAGAGGAGGATGTTAAGGATATTAATACGGAAAATATATCGATAGAGTATATTGATGATTTTGACAAGCTTACCAATATTAATCTTCGGTACAATCCAATATTGATTTGTGTTGATGATAATTATGCTGGAATCATCCATAAAGCGATTGGCTTAATTGAAGAGAATCATACCGTATCTAATGAGCAGGTATTCTTTTTAGTTCGGGAAAAGTCAATAGCGGATAAAATCAAAAGATTTATCGAAGATCTTGGAATAATCAATCCCAAGGTTGTTATTTCCAGTGGGGATGAAATGATAATCGATTATATGGATGCTTATCCTTTGTGTCAGTATATACATGACTTGCTTACTTTATTAAGAGCTAATTCAGATGTTATTAATCATGCGATAAACATTGAAAGAGAAAAGATAGAAGAATCACATAAGAATGAGTATACGAAGTTATCACGATTAGATTCTTCTTTAGAGCGTATAGATGTTGCACTTGACTCATTCTATGAGAAATCCTTTGAATGCTCTCAAAGTGCGTTTGAAATGGATAAGCTTGAATTCCAAGGAAAAATAGAAAAATGGAAGGAACGAAGTGCGGTAATATTAGGGGATGATGTTGCTGAGAAAGAAGCGGATCATTTGATAAATTCTTTACTTAAGTGGAATGCGAAATACACCAAAAAAATTAAAGAAGTTTTGTCTTCATATACGTTTCTTGTGTCAGAGGATTTTGCTCAAATATATGTTGGAACTGAATTAGAACAGTACCAAATTAGAAAAGATACCGCCAATTTTGATTTGGCATGGGATGGAACTTCAACGATAATAGATATAAAAGGAAAATTATTGGCATTTAGAACGGAAAAATGGGTAGAAGAAAAACACTTTAAGTTTATGGCGAAAGCTGAAGTTCAGAAAGTGCTTAAAGGCGAATATGATGTTTCAAAATGGCGTGAAACAACGTATAGAGAAATAGAGGAAGTTATGAATAGGGAAATAACAAGCTATTTTGCTATTGCAACAACATTTTATTCCGACATAAAAAAGCATTATGTAGAAGTTTTAAAAATCGCAAAGCAAAAAAATATCGATGAAAAAGAGAAAATATTAAGTCATCTGTCGGATGATGTAAGAGAAGTTGAGAACGAGAAAATTTGGGCAGATGAACTGGCTGACAGAATTGAAATGATGGAGAGGACATAAGTATGAATAATATAGTTAAAGAAAAGAATAAGCCAATAGATGATTCTATGGAATTTGATTATGGTATTTCGGTTATCGAAGAGCAAATTAGAAAAAATTATTTATCAAGAATTTCTGAAATGAAAGTTGCCCCGGTTGAAATGCCTGACCTGGAGTGTGATTTAATAGACAATGTTCGGCTCTATCATTTGTCAGAGGTTGTCTATAAAAAGGGAGAATCTGCAAAAGACAAATTTACGACAGTGTTTAACGCGCTTGCACCATTTAATGCAACTGTTTTTGTAATTATAGATTCAGATGGTAATTCGACTGATTTTTATATTGGTGTGCGTAATAACGAAATTGAGGAGGAAAAGAAACGTTCTACTGTAACGTTGGGTGATACGATAAAAAACACGTTAATCGGGCAGTTCCCCGGAACCAGAATTGAGAGCCAGAACAGAAAACAGGTTGCTCTATTATCGGAAAAAATTAGAGAAAAAAAGAGTTTTGCATCTGTCAGTGTTCTTGGAAGCGAAAAGAAAGATGACATTAAAGATGAGAGTGAATTTGTTCAAGGTTTGGAGAAATTAGGAAATGCCATGGCCGGAAGGCAATACATCGGAATCATTATTGCCCAAAATCAGACTTCGAGAGAAATCCAGCAATTAAGACGGATATACCAAAATCTTTATACAGAATTATCCCCTTTACAAAAGGAACAGATTTCGGAATCTGTTGCACAAGGCAGAAGTCATAAACAAAGCTTCTATGAACTGGATAAGGACCAAAGATCAGCATATATTGCACAGAAAGCAGGAGATGCTGTAGTTGGATTTGCTACGGGTGCTGCTGCGGGTGTCGTAACGGGTGCTGTAGTTGGAGGTGGATACGGGGCGGCAATAGGTGCTGCTGCGGGAGCTGTAGTTGGAACTTTTGGAAAAATGATTGCGCCAACGGAAGGTGTTATTCAGGATTTTATTCCCAGACAGCAAATTTCAGAGACAAAAACATCCGGGAAGACGATAACGGTAGAAAATAAGAAAATCACCGATTTGCTTAAACTACTGGATGAGAATTTAAAACGACTAGACGAATGTGAGAGTTACGGAATGTGGAATACAGCAGCATATTTTATTTCCGATGATATGTCCTCTGCTGAAATAGCGGCAAGTAACTATCGTTCGCTCATGTCTGGCAAAGATTCCGGCAGGGAAGTTTCGGCAATCAACTCGTGGAGAAAAACGGAGAACAGTTTGGATGCGGATTATTTGTCTCAGTATCTGTCTCGTTTTACTCATCCATTGTTCTGCATCGGAGAAAATGAACAATGCATGATATTAACCAAAGCAGCTACATCGATAAGCGGAAAAGAGCTAGGGCTTCATCTGGGATTACCGAGAAGTACAATCACCGGACTCCCGGTTATTGAACATGCCGAATTTGGTAAAGAAGTTGTTTCTTATAGTCTAATAAATAATCATAGAAGTATAAATCCCGAGGATTATATTGTTCTGGGTAATGTATATGATTTGGGCCAAATTACAAATAAACAGGTACATTTGGATAACAACAGTTTAAATATGCATACATTCATTACCGGTTCAACCGGATCCGGTAAAAGTAATACCGTATATCAAATGCTATGTGAACTGCATCAGGATGACATTAATTTCCTTGTGATAGAGCCTGCAAAAGGAGAATACAAAGATGTATTTGGAAACTGGAAGGATGTAAATGTTTTTTCTACCAATCCCAATGTGGCGGAGATGGTTACAATTAATCCATTTCTTTTTCCTGATTCAATTCACGTGTTGGAACATGTTGATGGTCTTGTGGAAATATTCAGCGTTTGCTGGCCGCTCTATGATGCGATGCCTGCATTTTTGAAAGATGCAATTTTAAAATCTTATGAATATGTTGGATGGGACTTGGGTTCGTCGACTTTCGAAGGAGAGGAGATAGAGTATCCGGATTTTGATGTTTTAGTGGAGCAATTAGACAGATTAATTGAGGCCTCTGATTATGCTTCGGATATTAAGTCCAATTATAGGGGTGCATTGATTACAAGAGTGAAATCGTTGACGGTTGGTTTAAATAAGTTTTTGTTTAATGCAAATCAAACACCATATGAAAAATTATTTGATGAAAACTGTATTCTTGATATCAGCCGTGTCAAGTCCAGCGAAACAAAAGCATTAATTATGGGTATTATGGTCTATGCATTAAATGAATATCGTATGGATCGCAAGACGGGAAATAATCGTGAATTAAAGCATGTAACGGTAATGGAAGAGGCACACAATCTGCTCAAAAATACATCAAAAGGTGCTCCTGAAATTGTCGGAAAATCGGTGGAGATGATTACACAAACTATAGCAGAAATAAGGACTTATGGAGAAGGTTTCATTATTGTAGATCAGTCACCCTCTTCAGTCGATATTGCTGCTATAAAGAACACGAATACCAAAATAATTTTAAGAACTCCGGAAGCAAATGACAGAGAGGCAGTTGGTCGTTCGATAGGACTTTCGGATGATCAGGTTAATGAGATTGCCAAACTTCCCAGTGGTGTTGCGGTTGTATATCAGAATGACTGGATAAATCCGGTTTTAACGAGTATAAATAAGGCAAACGTAAAAGAAATGCCGTATGCTGTTCAAGGTGAGAGAAGAATACTTACAAAGAAAGAAGCTAGGACTAAAATTTTGAGATTAGTAATGAATCCTTGGATTGGTAATGAAGCATTTTCTAAAGAGGATTTGGAAGATGCACTGAAGGTTCTCGATATAAATAATAAATACCGAAAGAGGATAGAATATCTTATAGAAGAGTATTTAAAAAACAATGGGGTTTTATCATGGGAAGAGAACGAATTACCTATTTTGCAGCAATTAGTACAGGCTTTGCTAGAAATAAATGATAACGAATTTCTGGAAATGGATAAAGACGAACTGATTGCTTTGACGAAGCGTAAACTGATAAAAATAACTGATGAAGAAGTAAACGAGATTTGCTTTTGTGTTACATATACGCAGGAGGGATAGCTATGTTTGATATTGTTGCAAAAGAAGTAATGATGAAAGAAATCTCTCAAATTGCCCAAGAGGTAAAAAAGAGTAAGCAATTATTACATTCGCAATTTAGGAGTGATTTTAAAGCTATAGATGGAAAATTTGTTGGAAAAAATCCAATAGAAACCAGTCCGACGAAAAGTGCCTTAGAAGATTTCCTAAAAACAGATAAAATAGGTTCTCAAGAGAATAAAGCCTTAAATAAATCGCTTGATAAGGAAGAAGCGAAAGGTTTTTTTTCTGAAAAAAGTTCGTATTTAAGATCAATGACAGAAAGATTGGAGCAAGCACTGGGAAGTGAAGGAAAATGGGTAGCTGATGGCGACAAATTGAAATTTGTTCCCGATGATGAGAAAGCATTAGGCGAGTTGAAAAAAAGGGGACTTGACGGAATTAAATATGATAAATATGCAGAACCCGATTTTAGCCCGGTTGCAAAGGAAACCGTGGAAATTGACAACATGACTTCAATTAGAAGAGGTGCCGGAAGAAACTTTGAACAGGCGGATAGTGCATGTGCTAAAGCATGGAATGAGAAAGCAATGGATGGAAGAACTGATTGGACAGCTAGAGATGTAGAGAGATGGAGAGAAAAACATAAGTATTCATGGCACGAACGATCTGATATGAAAACAATGGATTTAGTACCATCGGATGTTCATGATGCATGTAAACATTATGGTGGCTGTTCGGAATGTAAAGCAAGAGATGGAGAATTAGGAGGTAGTAAATATGATGAATAAAATAGAATTAAATGTATGGGGCAGAAAGTTTGATTTGGATATTGTTTATGATGTTTATTCCGGGGAAGAAATACTGGATATTCAGGTGCAGGCTTTAGAATCATTTATTAATAGTGCAGATGAATTGCTTTCAGATGATTCTGAAATAAAAAAGTATTGTAAAAAAGATGCTGGAGATTTGATTGAGGGTGAAATTACAAATATTTTTAAATATGTTAATCCATCATCTGTTTTTGTGAAGAGAGAAGAGAATAAGCATATTGTAGCCTTGTTCTGTGATTATAGATTTGATGAAGAACATGGTATTGCGATTGTTTTCGAAAATGAGAAAATGGTGAAGATAGGGTCGCAAGATATCATATAAGAGAGCAGGAGCAAATGGATTAGTATATTGCTATGCATATTTTCTATTATAAAAAATACGGGGAGAATTTAATGGAAAAAGAAGAATTGATAGAAAAAATCTTATCCGAATTATCCGAGAAAGCAATTGAGAATTTTAATATAATCGTACATTCCGATACTAAAAATAAAATATCATATAATACGGGTGATTTTATTTTTACAAACACCGCTTTTTATAGAACAAAGCAGGAAATAAATGCTGCAGAGTCATTTGTTATAAATGCACTTATGGAATCATTAGAAAGGATTTTTAGGATTTATGGGTTTGATGTAACATCATTTCCTAAACAAAAAAATAGATTATTATACGTAACGTGGGATGAAGTGAATCTAGGCCGGATATTCGCACGAAGAGGAAATCAGGAATACGTAAGGCTGGTTGAGAGTAGTTTATTATAGATAATTACGGAAACTGAAAGGAGAAATGTAAAATGCAGGAAAGCATGCTGAAAGTCAAGAAAATTAACAAAGTCTTATCTTATGTTGTGAGCTTTTTTCTAACTTTAATAATAATCGATATGATCATTTGGGGCTTTGCGGATTTGAATGCCGAGGGATACAGAATGATGTTTGAACTGTCCACAGCGATGGCCATGGCCGGAGTGCTGGCAATCATGATTAGCAAAGTGAGACTTGACAGAGTTATCGAGAAGCAGAGGACTGACGAAAATAATTAATATTTAGAGATCAAAAAACGGATTAGCTTCAGCTACTCCGTTTTTTGCTTGTCATTTTTCTTGACGTGATTTTACAGTTTGCACACTTGATAGGAGTTTTTACCGGTTTTTCTTACCTGGTATTTCTTTCCGTCAATCCAATAGGTGCTTTTGTTTCCGGCAGCTTCGTTAGTGATGAAGTTAGTACACGCCAGATTTCCTTTTGAGTTTTTGCCGCCTTTGCTTTGGGGCTTAATATGGTGTATATTCCATCCGCAAAAGACGTCTTTTCCGTCTATTTGGCGGGAATAATTCCGCTTTCCATACGCATCGTAATACATATAGCTGCCGTTAAAATCTTTTACAATCGTTCTTTCACCATATCGCTCTTTCCAAAGTTTTTGGGCTGTTGTTTTTGATATTATCATTGTTTCACCTCCAATCCGGATCAAAATAAAAAAATCTGTACTATGTGTGTACAGACTCAAACGATCCAGATTATAAGCTTTACACACATAGTTTTAAAAGCATTTGGAATAATCCAATTGCCAATTAAAATATGGTGTAAAGCAGGGAAACAACAAAGATGCCCGGCTCCAGCCGGTTTTTCTATGCTTTCTTAGGGAACAACTAGGATCCTTACGAGAGGTTCCGTAATAGTTTCCGAGATTTACTATACGCCTGCATAACAGACGGTTTGATTTCGGCTCCTTGATAGTTTGAAATATCTCATCTTAACCCTAGTAAAGACGTCATAAGAACGAGCTGTATGACATGAACTAACGGTGATCCAATTAAGGGATAATTTATATATACCCATAATCTGCCGAAATCATCGATAATCTTCGATATATGTTTATTATAAATAAGCGAAAAATGCATTGCAATGCTTTTTTTGAAATCGATGTATTCGTTTGCATTGAGGGACGGAACTTTTATAGTCTGTTTCCCGAACTTATGATAAAATAGCATGTGTAAATGACCATGAGAAATCGTATTTTTGCAAATACCCGATACTCTTCATCTGACTATGATTTAAGAAAGGACCATACCTATGGGATTTTTCACTACCAAACCCATCACCTCCTACACCACCATTACCTTCCGCATCAGCGGTATGCGCCTGACGAGTGAATACGAAATTACCTCCAAAGACGGTACTTCGGAGATTTCCGAATACTATTATTACTGTGCGCAGGGCGGCGGAATGGATAGGCGGCTTGAGCGTAGCGCAAGTTGCCCGGATGAGGAAATGCTGAAACTGCTGAACGACTGTGAAGCCATGAAATGGAACGGATTTCATGGGAAGCATCCGCACGGCGTTAAGGACGGGGAAATGTTTTCGTTTAAGGCGACGGTGAACGGCGGAGAGGTAATCGAGGCGGACGGGTCGGCGAACTTCCCGAAGCATTTTTCCGAGTTCCGTCGTGAAATCGGGCGGATGTTATACGAGAGTGCAAGTTGACTTTAAGGGGCATATATCATACTATATCAATATGTTATGTGAACAAAAGTGAAAACCTGCAGCCGGCGGGTGAAACGATAACCGGACAGGAGAGTGGGTCCGGTTTCAGGAGGAAAAATCATGAAAAAGTTTGTGGCAGGGATGCTGATTGCGTGTCTGGCGTTCACGACCGGTTGTTTCGGTGTGAATCTGGTGCCGACGAACCAGCAGCAACAACAGCAGCAGAATAATCAGATTGAAGGCGCGGACTGGCGTACCTGGGGAACCATCAGCAAATGGGGAACGCTTCGGCTTGGCGAAACATCGGCTGATGTCTGTGCGGTTATGAATGAATCACAGATTGACCTTTATTTTGATGAACCGACGCAGAGGATTTTTGACTCCCTGCTGTTTCCGCGACTGCTGACCGAGCAGGAGATGAAGGACTCCGTTATTATGTTCGACGATTCCGAGGACTCGGGATTTACCGACGTGACGCTTTTGGTGGACGACGGAATGGGAAAAGCGTTTTCGTGGACCTGGATTTGTGATTCGAAGAATAAAACGTATGAACTCAGCCCGAAGGCCGTGAACGATGAAATCGATTCGAAGAAGGAAGGGACGATTCCCGATATTTTTCTCGACACATGGGTTCAGACGCTGGGCAGCGGTTTGTATTTTTACAAGCTGGATAAAAACGGCAGCTGGTATGCGTGGAATGAACTCGGAACCTATAACGAATCCGGCGGAATGCGGTATGACGGCGATTATATTTATTTAATCACGCAGGATACCGATGAACTGGTTGAAATGTTTTACTGCTACAGCGAAGATATGCTGGTGGACCATGACGGCGGAATTTTAAAGCGTGAAGTCTTGTCGGATGAATCGACAGAGGGGCCGGAAGATTACGGCAATCCGAATGCGGCGCATCCGGAAAAATTCGAGGGAGACTCGCTCAAGCCGTTAACCGATGTTGAAGGCGAATGGGAATACAACGGATACGGAAGCAAGCCAAAGCTGAATGCCGGGTATTTTATTTTCTATCAGGATAAACGTTTCGTGCACTGCATCGATAACGGGGATGTAATTGAAGAGGGCGAATACGAGACGCCCAAGGGCGACAAGTCCTTATCGACGATGACGATGTTTTTCAAAGACGGGCATACGGAAACGATGGAGATTACCTTCGATGAAGGATATGTCATGAAGGATTGGAACGGCTACTATCTGTTCAGGAGAAATGGTGATGCCGGCGGTTCGACAGAACCGGCGGATGCGGAGGCCGGAGCGGCTGAGTAAGCGAAGGCCGGCGAC
>JAEEGL012098726.1_pt1 | contig 20898 bp, 12 predicted proteins | sample 9134231 | NCBI WGS metagenome assembly JAEEGL01 (sample SAMN16246548, study PRJNA631951) | gut metagenome | biome: gut microbiome; feature: rumen; material: fiber-attached | host: Bos | place: Iran: Karaj | collected 2018-10
CGGCAATCGCGTCGGTAACGGTCACACCGACAATCTTGCACTTGCGGAGCATGTACTTGTCGTAGTTGGCCAGCAGCTCGCTGATGGTCACCTCCGTGCAAGGAACCGTGGTCTGGCCGAAGGTGGGAGCCGTCGTATAGGCCAGGGAAACAATCTCCGGCAGCCCTTTGTAGCGGTAGGCCTTCACCGTGAACTTGCCCTTGAGGGTCACACCGGGCTGAATGCCGGGATTCTCGGGCAGGTACAGGAGGATACCGGCCGTCTCGTCTTCCAGATAGATGTTCCAGTTATTCCCGCTCTTGATCATGTAGCTCACCACCACCGGGTTCTCCAGGTCCACGTCGAATTCGGCAGCGGAGCTGCTTGCGGTGGCCGTTTCGGGGATGGCCGCGATAATCTCGGCGATGTTCTTGGGGGCCTGGACCACCGGTTCGGACAGATCCACCAGCGTGATGTCCTTAATGAAGACCGTCGTATTGGTCGGGTTGCCGCCGAAGTCGAAGATGAAATTGATGTTGTCGCAGCTGATTCCGGTGAACTCATGTTCCAGAACCGTGGGTTCCGTATTGCTGAGCGCTACCTCACCCGCTTCCCAGATGAGGGCACCCTCGCATTTGGGAGCAGCATCGGCATTGTAGGTGAGCAACTTGAAGAAACAGTTGAAGTTGGTGGTCGCACCCAGCGTGAGCTTGATCTTGTAGGTCTTGGCAGCATCCAGGGCCAGGAAATGCGTCTGGTCGAACGGATACATGAAGAACTGGTTCTCCCAGCGGCCGGGGGTGCCCGCCTCATACTTCAGTTCACGGGTAGATTCCTTCCAGGTCATGAACGAAGGATCGGTGGTCTCGTGGGCCACCCATCCGTCCAGGGACGTAGTGTGGAAATACTTCACGAACTTGCCGTCATCGATGGGCTTCCACAGGTTGTTGGCAGCCAGGTATTCTTCACTGGGCGTGTAGTCCCATTCGACGGCCGGAGGCAGTTCGCCCGTCTGCTTCAGGATGATATCCTTGATGGTGAAGGTGGTGTTGGCCTCATGGCCGGAAAGGTCGATGAGCAGGTCCTGAGGCGTCTCGATGGGGACGAAATCCTTCATCTCCACCACGACTTCCTCACCGGCGGCCAGCGCGATGCGCGGATTCGTTTCGCAACTGAAGGCTCCGTCCACACCCTTCTGGTAAAGCTTCGCAAAGAAGTTGCCGGCGGTGCTGGCAGTGACCTTGAATTTGAGGGTGTATTTCTTGGTGATATCCAACTTGAGCGCCGTCACAGGGCGGATCCAATACTGGGCGTTCCAGTCGTTGGGGCAGGCGTCCGGAAGGGTCACGGTGTAGGTGGACTGGTCCTGCGTCATGGCAGGCGCTTCCTTTTCACCGGCCCAGCCGGGATTGTAGAACGCCTCGATGGTATGGTTAGCATCCACGGGCTTCCAGAGGTTGTCGTCGGCAAGGTATTCCTCGCTGGGACCACCGGCCTCTCCAGCCTCTTTAATCTTCACGGTAATGATGTTGAGGTATTTGTCCTTGCTGGACAAACCGTTGAAATAACCGGTGACGGTGATCTTCTTGCCGTCGAAGGACTTGGCGTTGAGCTCGTCCACGGGATAGACGATGGAACCCTGCTTGCTGTTGGCGTCCACACCGTCGATGGTGAGGTTGTAATAGTTCCCGGAGACGGCCAGCGTACCGGTGAGGGAAATGAATTCAGCCTCGGTAGCCTTGTACGTGCCGGCCTCGGCCGTCACATCCTTGGGTTCGGGATACACCACGCCGTTGCCGGTTCCCACCACATTCACGGAGGCAATCGGATCCAGTTCGGGAACACCGTTGTAGGTCTTCTTGGTAGCGGAAATGACCACGATGTCGCCCACATTGACGTTACTCAGGCTGTTGCCGTAGGCATAGATGGCCTTGCCGCCTTCGGCAATCACCACGCCCCGGGTGGTCTTGGCCATCACCAGGACTTCGTTGGTCTTGATGGGGGTACCATCGGCCTGGCCGATGATGTCGGCCACGGTGAAGGTGGGTTCTGCCGCGGCTGCCTGGGCAATCTTGACGGTGGCGAGCACCATCTGGTCCGAAGCGCGGAGCAGTTCCACGGAGCCCTCACGGATCTGGGCAGCCGTGTTGGCAGCCACTTCCAGCACGACGGTGAACGCCTCGGCCTTGGTCTCCTTGTAGGTAATCCAGTCCACCTTGGGGTTCACGGTGAAGGCCACGTTGGAGATACCGCTCACTTCCACGACACCGCCCGCTGCAGCAACGGCATAGTCGATGCCGGAGTTCACCTCGAAGGTTTCGGGCTCCACCGGTTCACCGCCTTCGATGAAGTTGATCTTCACGATGGAGGTGAGGCCGGTACGGGAATCGGCAAACGCCAGGATGGAACCCTCGACCGGCTCGGCCGGAGGCGTAACGGTGATCTTGGACCCGTCCACCTTGGCCTTGTAATTGGCGTCATTCCATACATCCACCACGGTTTCCTCCGTGCGGTTCTTCACGGTATAGGGGATATCCAGGGGCTTGTCAATGAGGTCATAGACGGTCTTGGCAATCTCCAGACGGAAGGCCTTGGCCATGGGGATGCTGAAGGTCTGTCCGTTCACGAGGGTGAACACCACCTCGTCATCATCGGCCACGATGGACTTGATGAGGGAGTCGCCGGCACCGCTGCCCACCACAGGACCCAGGTCCTGGCTCTTCTCGCCGATGGTGGCGATCAGGTGGCCGTTGGCGTCGATATTGAACAGGGGAACGACGTTGACCGGAACGTAATTGCCGCCGACAACCAGGAATTCCCCGTTGACGGTCCAATACAGGCCGTCGTTGAAATACTGGACGGAGATGACCGGGGCATCCCCCTTGTCTCCCTTGGGACCCGTTTCACCGGTGTCACCCTTGTCGCCCTTGGCGCCTTCCAGGGTGAGGGTCACGGTAGTTCCGTCCAGATACCAGACAGTAAAGCCCTCGAGTGTCCGCTCAATCTTCGTCACAAAACCGCCGTCCTGCCACTGCTTGACGGTGGAGGCGAGGCCGGATACCTGTGAATTCAGATTCGCGAACATCTCCAGCAGTTCCTGTTGCTGGCGCTCGAGTTTACCGACGCGCTCCTCCAGGGCCGAATTGTCCGTTTCCTTGCCGCAGCCGACCAAAAGCAGGGCTGCAACAAAAGCGAATAGGAATTTTTTCATTTGTTAAATTTTTTAAAAAGGTTATTAGTATAGCTACACAATTTTGCCTATACAGCAATTACAAAGATAGTTTTTTTCTTTTGAAAAAGCAAGATAAAAAAACGCTCCGCCCGGGATTCCGCCAGGACGAAGCGAATCGCTTGATAATCAGCCGTCAGGGCCCGCTTAACGCGGCAGGGCGGCGGTGAAAGCGGCGTCTTCCTCGGGCGTGAGGAAGGCCGATTCGATGGGAATGTAGAACAGACGCGTGCGAACGGCCTCCGGGACATTTTTCACATCCTGGAAGCGGCGGGCGTCCTTCTCCGTGGTCATGAGGCAGGCCGTGGGCGTCTCCTTCACGGCGGCGGCCAGGGCCCGGATATCGGCCCGGGTGAACTTGTGGTGGTCCTTGAAAGCCAGGCGCTTGGAAATCTGGTATTTATCCGACAGATAACTGCGCAGCGGGGCGTCGTTGGCAATGCCCGTCACCAGCACCAGGCGGCTGGAGTAGGTATAGCGGACATCGGCCTCCGGAAACACCGGCTCGGGCTGGGCATAGATGATGGTACTGAAGTACAGTTGCTGGTCCTCCTTCAGGCGCAGGCGGCGGCGCCACTCACTGCGCTCCCAGGCATCCAGGGCGGCGGGACATTTGGTCACCACCACGATCCGGGCCTTCCCCAGCCGGGAAGGGAGATCCCGCAGGCGGCCCCAGGGCAGCAGTTTGTCCTTGAATACCGGCCGGTGATAATCCACCAGCACCACGTTCAGGTCGCAGCGCAGGCGCCGGTACTGATAGGCGTCGTCCAGCACGATGATATCGGCCGGCGTCTCGGCGCTCCCGGCGAGCAGTTTGCAACCTTTGACCCGGTCCTTTTCCACGGCCACGGTCACGGAAGGGAACTTCCGGGCCAGCTGGAGGGGTTCGTCGCCGTAATCGGCCGCCGACCCGTCGCGCGGGACCAGCAGGAATCCCCTTTTCTTGCGCTTGTAGCCCCGGGACAGCACGGCAATGTTGCGGTAGGCCCATTCATCGCTCTGCAGGAGTTTGCGCAGGACCAGTTCCGTAAACGGGGTCTTGCCCGTCCCGCCGGCGGTGATGTTGCCGATGCAGATGGTGGGAACAGGCGCCTGAAAGCTCTTTTTCCAGCCTTTATCGTAAAACAGATGCCGCAGGGCCAGGACCAGACGGTAGAGCATAACTACATGGACAGGACGTTAAGCACCGAGATCAGTTCCTTGTTGATGGGTTTGTCCATCTTCACGGCCCGGGAGATGGGCACGTACACAATCTCGTCGTTCTTGATGCCGATCATGATGTTGCGCTGGCCTTCCAGCAGGGCCTCGATGGCCGCATAACCCATGCGGGAGGCCAGGATACGGTCATAGGCCGTGGGCTGGCCGCCACGCTGCAGGTGACCCAGGATCGTGACGCGGGCGTCGAACTGGGGGAATTCCTTCTTGATACGGTCGGCATAATACAGGGCGCCGCCCTGGCCGTTTTTCTGGGCCTCGCTCACCAGCACGATGGCGCTGTTCTTGCTCTTGCGCTTGCCCCGTTCGATGAACTCGGCCAGCTGGTCCACGTCAGTGCTGTCTTCGGGGATGATGGCGGCCTCCGCGCCGGAAGCGATGGCGCTGTTCTGCGCCAGGAAACCGGCGTCGCGGCCCATGACCTCGATGAAGAAGATGCGGTCGTGGCTGTTGGCGGTGTCGCGGATCTTGTCCACGCACTCCACGATGGTGTTGAGCGCAGAGTCATAGCCGATGGTGGAGTCCGTGCCATACAGGTCGTTGTCAATGGTACCGGGCAGGCCGATGATGGGAATGTCGTACTCCCGGGCGAAGAGCTGGGCGCCGGTGAGGGAGCCGTTGCCGCCGATGACCACGAGGGCGTCGATCCCCACCTCCACCATATTCTCGTAGGCCTTCTTCCGGCCTTCGGCCTCCATGAAAGCCCCGCAGCGGGCGGTCTTGAGGATGGTGCCGCCGCGCTGGATGGTGTTGGACACGCTGGAGGAAGTGAAGTTGACGAATTCCTTTTCAATGAGTCCCTGATAGCCGCGCATGATACCAATCACATTCATGTCGTGATAACGGGCTGCGCGGGTGACGGCCCGGATGGCCGCATTCATGCCGGGAGCGTCTCCTCCCGAAGTCAGGATGCCAATGGTTTTGATATATCTTTCCATAGATGGTGTACGTAGAAATTGGTGCCAAAGATACAAAAAATCCGTAACTTTGCGCCCATGAAAATTGGAAACATCGATTTGGGCGAACGCCCGGTTACGCTGGCTCCCATGGAGGACGTAACGGACGCCTCCTTCCGCATCTTGTGCCGGGAAGCAGGCGCCGCCATGGTGACCACGGAGTTCGTGAGTTCGGACGGCCTGGTGCGCGACGTTTCCAAGACCATCGCCAAGATGCACACGCTGGAGGCCGAAGCCCCGGTGGCCGTGCAAATCTACGGCAGCATCCCGGAAGCCATGGTGGACGCCGCCCGCATGGCCGACCGGGCCGCCGAACTGGCCGGGGGCCACGGGGCCGACATCGTGGACATCAACTTCGGCTGTCCCGTATCCAAAATCGCCGGCCGGGGCGCCGGGAGCGGCATGATGCGCGAGCCCGACAAAATGGTGGCCATCACCCGGGCCATCGTGGAAGCGGTGGGGAAACCCGTCACCGTAAAGACCCGCCTGGGCTGGGACGAGGGCTCCAAAATCATCGTGGACCTGGCCGAGCGCCTGCAGGACGTGGGGATATCGGCCCTCACCATCCACGGACGCACCCGCTGCCAGATGTACAAGGGAGAGGCCGACTGGAGCCTCATCGGCGCGGTGAAAAACAACCCCCGGATGCATATCCCCATCATTGGCAACGGCGACATCAACACGGCCGCCAAGGCCCGCGACGCCTTTGAGCGCTACGGGGTGGACGGCATCATGGTGGGACGTGCCAGCTTCGGCCATCCCTGGATCTTCACGGAAATCCGGCACCTGCTGGACACCGGCGAGGAGCTTCCCCCCATGTGCATTGCCGACAGGGTAGCCCTGGCCAAACGCCATTTCCAGCTGTCGCTGGACCTCAAAGGTCCCGTCACCGGCGTCTATGAGATGCGCCGGCATTTCTCCTGTTACTTCAAAGGTCTCCGGGATTTCAAGGAAACCCGCATCAAACTCGTCACCTCCAAGGACGTGGACGAAATCTTCGCCCTGCTGGATGCCATTGCCGACCGCTGGGGCGCCGAAGCCCCCGCCGTCGAAGGCGCCTACGGCCTGTAGGGCCCTTTTTAGGCTTGCAACCCCATGAACAGACCAACGCCCCCCTGCGTCATGGCCGACCTGATCGGCCATCTGCCACCAAACCGACAAAAAAGGGCCAAAAATGACGGACTGGCTGACGAGATGGCCGGTCAAGCCGGCCATGACAACCGTCAAGCCAGCAAAAAGGGCTGAAAATGATGGCCTGGCTGACAAAAAAGACCGCTGAGCCGACAAAAATGGCCGAAAATAGCGGCCTGACGGAAGAAAATGACCGCTGAGCCAGCAAAAAGGGCTGAAAATGATGGCCTGGCTGACAAAAAAGACCGCTGAGCCGACAAAAATGGCCGAAAATGACGGACTGGCTGACAAAAAAGACCGCTGAGCCGACAAAAATGGCCGAAAATGAAGGCCCGGCGGACAAAAAAGACCGCTGATCCGACAAAAAAGGCCGAAAATGATGGCTTGACGGAAGAAAATGACCGCCAAGCCAGCAAAAATGGGCAAAAATGATGGCCTGGCGGAAGAGATGGCCGGTCGGGGCCGGCCTCGCGCCCAGCTGTTGTCGGAACTATCACTCGAAATGTCCGCTCCCACCAGTGTAAAGCATCGAATCGGCCATACAGGCCCGTAATCGTGCTTTACCCTACCTGCGCAACCCGGTCTAAAGCATCGAATCGGCCCATGTGCCCTGCCATCGTGCTTTAGCCCACCTGCAAGAATCTCTTGATTGTCGGCAATCCCGTTCCCCACCTTTCTACCATGGTAATCCACTTCCTGTCGGGTGCGGTAGGTGGTATGATTTTCAGACTACCTACCGCACTATCGTCCAAGTTCAGCCTAAGAATAACGTGAACTGGAGTACCCACTGGAAGCGACATCGGCCAACATGTGAGGGGGGGGGGAGTAGCATGCAGTATTCTTCTGGCATTTAAACAGCTGTATACCAACGCTTTATAAAAAGTAGCTCCGCCACGCGGGGCGGAGCTAAAATCAGCGCATTAAGTGCCAGTAAAAGCGGGCCATCCCCAAAAATGGCGGGGAAAGCTAGCTGCCCAGGACGTCGTTCTGGACGCGGACGGATTCGTCGTGGATGGCGTTCATCACGCCTTTGATCACTTCCGGGGAGAGCCCGTAGGCCTTTCCTTTCTCCACCATGGCCGACAGGAGGGAGTCCCAGCGGCCGGCCTGCAGGATGGCCACGTTGTGGCTGCGCTTGTAGGCGCCTATCTTGCGGCTGATGTCCATACGGGAGCGCAGGAGCCAGAGGAGGTTCTCGTCAATCACGTCAATCTGGGCGCGCAGCTGGTCAATCCCCTCTTTATAGTCCTGGTTGTCGGAGGTGTTCTCGCGAATCACCAGGCTCTCCAGCATCTGCTGCAGGGCCGGCGGGGTGAGCTGCTGCTTGGCGTCGGACAGGGCGCAGGACGGGTCGCAGTGGCTTTCCACCATGAGGCCGTCCAGACCCAGGTCCATGGCCCGCTGGGAGAGTTCCAGCAGGTATTTGCGGTCGCCGGCCATGTGGGAAGGATCGGCAAAGAACGCCAGCTGCGGATAGCGCGTGCGCAGTTCGATGGCCATCTTCCAGCCCGGATCGTTGCGGTACGGGATGGGCTCCGAGGTGGAGAAACCGCGGTGAATCACGCCCAGCTTCCGGAGACCGGCGCGGTTCAGGCGCTCCAGGGCGCCGACCCACAGGTCCAGGTCCGGATTCACGGGATTCTTCACCAGCACGGGCATGTCGGTGCCTTCCAGGGCATCGGCAATCTCCTGCATGAGGAAGGGGTTGGCCGATGTACGGGCGCCGATCCAGATCATGTCCACACCGTATTTGATGCACTCCAGCACGTGCTTTTCCGAAGCCACCTCCGTGCACACCTTCATGCCCAGTTCCTGCTTGACGCGGCGCATCCACTTGAGGCCGGGCGTGCCCACCCCCTCGAAGGAGCCCGGATGGGTGCGGGGCTTCCAGATGCCGGCGCGGAAAACATGGATGCCGAAGGCGCTGAGCCCACGGGCGGTTTCCATCACCTGCTCTTCAGATTCGGCACTGCAGGGGCCTGCAATGCACATGGGACGCGGGAGCGTAAAGAATCCCCATTCGGTTCCGGGGATGATGTCCAGTTCGTGTGCCATATTGTTTAACGGAGGATCTTCTTGATTTTGTTGGCTTCTTCTATGAGGGTGCGGATCTTGGCCTCGTCATAGTTGGCGACGGCCTCGCGGAATTCCTGCATCTTGCCGATATAGGTATCCACCACCCGCAGGAGGTTGTCGCGGTTCTGCGTGAGGATGGGAACCCACATGTCGGCATTGGACTTGGCCAGGCGCACGGTGGAGGAAAAACCGCCGGAAGCCAGGTCGAAGATGTGCTTTTCGTCCTTTTCCTTGTCCAGCACGGTGAGGGCCAGGGCGTAGGAGGTCACATGGGAAAGATGGGAGACATAGGCCGTGTGCACATCGTGCGAGTCGGAGGTCATATAGACCATCCGCATATTCAGCACCCGGTACATGTCCTCGATGGTACGGACGGCCTCGATGTCCGACTCGTCCTGGTCGGCAATAATGCAGGCCCGGCCGTCAAACAGGCCCGGCATGGCGGCCCAGGGACCGCTGTGTTCCGTACCGGCCATGGGATGCGTAGCCACATAGCGCTTGCGGCAGGGATGGTATTTGAGGCGTTCGGCAATCTGGGCCTTGGTGGAGCAGACGTCGATGACAATCTTGTCCGTAAAGCCCTTGTCCTTGAAAGTGTCCAGCACAGTCTGGATGAGGCCGGCCGCCGCGCTCACCGGGACGGAGACCACCACGATGTCGCTTGCACAGACACAATCCTCCAGCGTACACACCCGGTCCACCAGCCCCAGGCGGCAGGCTGCTTCGGCATTCAGCGGGTTCTTGTCCACCCCGATCAGGCTGCCGGCATAACCGCGGGCCCGCAGATCGACGGCCATCGAGCCGCCAATCAGTCCCAAACCCACGATTCCGATAGTTTTCATCTTATCCATTTTATTGAAATGACTGCAAAAGTAATAAAAATACATCATTTGAAAAAATATTTGAGTTCCGGGTTTTTTTGTCTATTTTTGCCTGTTGGTAAAGGCTTTTTAACAACAAGGCATATGAGTAGTGTATCTAAAAGAATGACGCGTCTGTCCCCTTCCATGACATTCGCGATGAATCAAAAAAGCAACGATTTAAAAGCGCAAGGTATTGACGTGGTGAACATGAGTCTGGGAGAGCCCGACTTCAACACCCCGGATGCCATCAAAGACGCCGCCACCGCTGCCATCGGGAACAACGATACGCATTACACCCCTGTGCCCGGTTACGTCTCGCTCCGGAAGGCCATCGCAGGCAAATTGCTGAAGGAAAACGGCCTGGAGTTCAAGGCCGATGAGATCCTGGTATCCAACGGTGCCAAGCAGAGCATCTGCAATGCCATCATGGCCCTCATCGACGAAGGCGACGAGGTGATTATCCCGGCCCCCTACTGGGTGAGCTACCCGCAGATGGTGCTCCTGGCCGGCGGAACGCCCGTGCATATCGACACCGACATCGAGCAAGGCTTCAAGGTCCTGCCCGAACAGTTGGAAAAGGCCATTACGCCCCGCACCAAGATGCTGGTCCTTTGCTCCCCCAGCAATCCTACGGGCGCCGTCTATTCCCAGCAGGAGCTCCAGGCCCTGGCCAAGGTCATCCTGCGCCACGAGGATCTGTATGTGCTCTCCGACGAGATCTATGAGCACCTGAATTACATTGGCTCCCACGCCTCCATCGCAGCCTGCGAAGGCATGAAGGAGCGCACCATCATCATCAACGGCGTCTCCAAGGCCTATGCCATGACCGGCTGGAGAATCGGCTTTGCCGCCGGTCCCAAATGGATTATATCGGCCTGCAACCTGCTCCAGGGCCAATATACCAGCGGCCCTTGCTCGATTAGCCAGAAGGCGGCCGAGGAGGCCTGGCTGGGTTCCCAGGACTGCGTGGAGCAGATGCGCCAGGCATTCCAGCGCAGACGGGATTTGCTGGTGAACCTGATGAAGGAAATCCCCGGGCTGGAAATCCGGGTACCGGAAGGTGCGTTCTACCTCTTCCCCAAGTGCTCGTCCTATTTCGGAAAGACGGACGGCACCCGCGTGATCAAGACCTCCACCGATTTTGCCATGTACCTGCTGGAAGTGGGACATGTGGCCACGGTGGGCGGCGACGCTTTTGGCGCACCGGAGTATTTCCGGCTTTCCTACGCCACGTCGGAAGACCAGATCCGGGAAGCTGTGAAACGGATGGCCGGCGCGCTGGCCCTGTTGAAATAAGGCCTACTTCATGGCCTTGTAAATCCCCATCACGTCCAGGTTGGCGATGAGGGGTCTTACGGCAGAGAGCGCTTGCTGATAGCGTTCGAGGTCGTCAAATCGGATATCGGCATAGAAAAAGTACTCCCAGGGGCAACCCGGAATGGGGAGCGACTGGATGCGGGTGAGATTCATGTCGTAGAAGGACAGGATGGTGAGAATCTGGGCCAGGGCACCGGACTTGTGGGGCAGGGTAAAGCACCAGGAGGCCTTGTCGGCATGTTCCGGCTTGTAGTCTTTGTCCAGGACGAAGAAGCGGGTGATGTTCTCACTGTACGATTCAATCTGGCTGGCCACGATTTCCAGGCCATACATCTTGGCCGCCAGCTGGGAAGCCACAGCCCCTACGCCCTTGAGCTGGCCCGAAAGGATCTCCTGCACCGCCGCCACCGTACTGGAGGTCTGGGTGAGCGTCATCCAGGGACATTTTTCCTGAAAGAAAGCCCGGGTCTGATTCAGGGCCATTTCGTGGGAGCGGACTTCCCGGATGGATTCCAGCGACTGGCCGGGCAGGGCCATCAGGTACTGATGGATGGGGATATGGATCTCGCCCACCACCTGATAGCCGCCGGAGTGGATGAGTTCCAGGTTTTTGACCAGTCCTCCGGAGAGGGTGTTCTCCACGGCGATGACCACGGCGTCCACTTCGGCCGCATCCAGGGCGGAGAGCATCTGCTCGAAGCTGGCATATCCCGAAACGGTGACAGGTGCGCCCTTGTAAAAAGCTAAGGCAGCCTCCTCGTGGAAACTGCCTCGCTGTCCTAAAATCGCTACACGCTTCATGGGATTACACAGTCAGGATGTCTTTCTCCTTGGCGGCAATGACTTCGTCCACCTTCTTCACCCATTTATCGGTAACTTTCTGGAGCTCGTCCTCCCCTTCTTTCTCACCGTCCTCCGACAGGCCGTCGTTCTTCTGGGCCTTCTTCAGGAGGTCGATGCCGTCGCGGCGGGCGTTGCGGATGGTTACCTTGGTGGTTTCACCCTGGGCCTTGGCCTTCTTGATGAGGTCTTTGCGGCGATCCTCCGTGAGGGCGGGTACCACGCAGCGGATGATTTCTCCGTTATTGGAGGGGGTGAGGCCCACGTTGGCATCCAGGATAGCCTTCTCGATCTTGGCAATCATGTTGCGTTCCCAAGGCTGAATGGCGATGGTCTTGGCATCCGGCGTGGTGACGGAAGCGACCTGGTTGAGCGGCGTGGCCGCACCATAATAGTCCACCATCACCGGGTTCAGAATGGCCGGAGAGGCCTTGCCCACCCGGTAGTTCTTGAGGTCCTCTTCCAGAAACTCCACGGCATCCTGCATCTTCAGGGACGCTGCATCTACGATTTCTTTCGCTTTGGGTAACATAGTTCTCTGTTTTTGCGTATCTGCAAAGATAACAAAATTTTTTAAGGTCGATAAACAAACGCCGGCGAGCTAACACAAAAAACCGAAAAATTTATGTATGTTTGCAAGAAGAACTTATCCCCACTGATTATGCTGAAAAAGATTAGAGTTGCGCTGGCCGTGGTGTTCTGGTTGGGCGTGACCCTCCTCCTGGCCGATGCCAGCGGCCTGCTGCACGGATGGCTGGGCTGGATGGCCAGGATCCAGTTCCTGCCGGCCCTGCTGGCCCTGAACCTGGGCGTGGTGGCGGCCCTGGTGCTGCTGACCCTGATCCTGGGGCGCGTGTACTGCTCCGTCATCTGCCCGCTGGGCGTGCTGCAGGACGGCATTTCACACCTGGGTACCCTGAAAAGGAAACATCCCTATGCCTATAAGAAAGAGCTGAAATGGCTCCGCTACGGTGTATGGGTACTCTTTGTGATTGCCCTGGTGGCCGGGGTGCAGGTCTTTGTGGCCCTCCTGGCCCCCTACAGCGCCTACGGCCGGCTGGTGCAGAACTTCCTGCAGCCCGTCATCCTATGGGGTGGCAACCTGGTGGAGACCCTGGCCGAAAGAGCCGGGACCTACGCGCTCTATCCCCATGAAGTGTGGCTGCGCAGCCTGCCCACCTTTATCATCGCCCTGGTCACGCTGGTGGTCCTCGTGGTCCTGGCATGGAAGGGCGGCCGCACCTACTGCAACAGCATCTGCCCCGTGGGCACCACCCTGGGCTTCCTCTCTCGCTTTGCCATGTTCCGGCCCATCATTGACGAAAGCCGCTGCATCCACTGCCGTACCTGCGAGAAAAGCTGCAAGGCCCACTGCATCGAAATCTCCAAGGACAGCTCCCGCATCGACTATTCCCGCTGCGTGGCCTGCTTCAACTGCCTGGAAGCCTGCCCCCTGGGCGGCCTGAAATATCGTTTTGCCTGGAAAAAGAACCCCACGAATGCGAGCGGGACCCAGCCGGCCGAAGGCCGCAGGGCCTTCCTGGCCGGCACGGCCGTCGCGGTGGGCGCCGCCACGCTCAAAAGCACCGAGGCGCTGGCCCAGGCAGCCAAGAAAGTGGACGGCGGCCTGGCCGAAGTGCTCCCCAAGCAGAACCCGGAGCGCGAGACGCCCCTCACCCCGCCCGGTAGCCGGAGCGTGAAAGACTTCTACCGTCACTGCACCGCCTGCCAGCTCTGCGTGGCCCAGTGCCCCAACAACGTGCTGCGGCCCTCGGCCGACCTGGAGCACCTGATGCAGCCCGAGATGCAGTTCGACAAAGGCTTCTGCCGCCCGGAGTGCACCCGCTGCAGCGAGCTCTGCCCCAGCGGGGCCATCCGGAAAATCGGCCCGGAACAGAAGACCCAGTACCACGTGGGCGTGGCCCGCATCCAGCGGGAACTGTGCGTGACCGAAAGCGGCACCTCCTGCGGCAAATGCGCCCAGGTGTGCCCGTCCGGCGCCGTGACCATGGTGGTGGACAAAGAGCGGAACCGCCGCATCCCCAGCGTGAACGAGGCCCTGTGCATCGGCTGCGGGGCCTGTGAATACTACTGCCCGGCGCGGCCCGTCAGCGCCATTACCGTGAACGGACGTCAGCAGCATTTGAACCCGGAGACGTTATGAAAAGAAGAGACTTTATCAAGATAAGCGGAGCGGCCGCCGTGGCTGCCGCCTGCGCCCCCAAGACCGCCCCGAGGACCGCCGTTGACGCGGGGCCGGAGCAGATGGAAATGCGGGAGAATCCCGTGAGCGGAGACCGCGTGTCGCTGCTGGGCTTTGGCTGCATGCGCTGGCCCATGATCCAGGATGCCGACGGAAAGGATGTCATTGACCAGGAAGCCGTGAACGAAATGGTGGACTACGCCCTCGCGCACGGGATCAATTACTTTGACACCTCCCCCGCCTACCTCCAGGGCCAGAGCGAACTGGCGGCCGGCCGCGCCCTGAGCCGCCACCCGCGCGAGAGCTATTTCATTGCCACCAAGCTCTCCAATTTCGGGGACGCCTCCCCCGAAGCCTCCCTCCGGATGTACCACGACTCCTTTGAACAGCTGCGCACCGACTACTTCGACTATTACCTGCTCCACGCCATCGGCCGGGGCGGGGCCGAAGCCTTCCGGAAACGCTATGTGGACAACGGACTGATTGATTTCCTGCGCGCCGAAAAGGCTGCCGGACGCATCCGGAACCTGGGCTTTTCCTTCCACGGCGCCCAGCACGAATTCGACTATTTCATGCAGCTGCACGACAGCGGCGAGATGGTCTGGGATTTCGTGCAGATCGAGATGAATTACGTGGACTGGCGCCATGCCGACGGCGTGCGCAACGTGAACGCCGAATACCTCTATGCCGAACTGGACAAACGGGACATCCCCATCATCATCATGGAACCCCTGCTGGGCGGCCGGCTGGCCAACGTGCCCGAAGGCATTGCCCGGCAGATGAAAGAGCGGGAACCGGACCGCAGCGTGGCCTCCTGGGCCTTCCGCTTCTGCGGGAGTTTCCCCCGCGTGCTGTGCACCCTCTCCGGCATGACGAACATGGATCCGCTGCAGGAAAACGTCCAGACCTTCGGCCATTTCCAGGCCCTCTCGGAAGAAGAACTGGCCTTCCTGGAGCAAATGGCCGTCCAGATGAAAGAGTATCCGCTGGTGAACTGCACCAACTGCAAATACTGCATGCCCTGCCCCTGGGGCATTGACATCCCGGGCATCTTCCAGCACTACAACAAGGCCATCACGGACGGCACCTACGCCCAGAGCCGCGAGCAGCAGGATTATGCCAGGCTGAAACGGGCCTATCTGGTGAGCTACGACCGCGCCGTGGCCACGGTGCGCCAGGCCGACCACTGCATCGCCTGCGCCGAGTGCGTCTCACACTGCCCGCAGAGCATTCCCATCCCCGGGCAGCTCCGAAGGATTGCCAAATACGTGGAAAAACTGAAGCAGGATACGCTTTAGTAGGTAATCAGTTGCTCGGTACGCGTGTCGCCTTCGTAGGTAACCGCCACGGTGTACACACCCGGAGGAAGGAGGCTCACATCCAGGTTCACCGGCTCGAAGAGGCTGGCCGTCACGTCTTCCTGAAGCACCAGGTTGCCCAGTTTCGAGTACACCTCGATCCGGGCCGGAACCGGCTGGAGCGACTCTACCCACACATAGGCATTCTCCTTCGCAGGTTGCGGGAACACCTCCAGGGTGCGCTCCGGATCCTTCACCGCCACCAGGAAACTCTGGGCGACAGAGGCCCCCAGGGCATCCGTGGCCGAGATGGTAACCTTGGAAACACCGTAGCCCACTGCCGTGAGCAGGGTGGTGCCGTCTTCCTGGGTGAACGCCGTGAGCACGGACGGACGGTCGCTGCTCACGGAGACATCCGGCTTCTCCTCGTCTGAATCCGTAAACAGGGAGGCGGGCGTAATGCTCACCGAATTCCCCGGCGCCTCGAAACGCAGGTTTTCCTGAAGGGAGACCACCTCCGGGGCATGGTTGGGGAAGATGGTATATTGCAGGGTGACGGTACTGGAGAGTCCGCCTTCGTCGGTAGCCGTGAAATAGGCCGTATAGGTGCCTGCCGATGCGTTTCGGCCCACCAGGGTGGCGCGAAGGGCCACCGGGCTCCAGGTAAGGGCGGTGGAACCCGCCTGGCAGCTCACGGTGATCATGTCGCCGTTGGGGTCCTCGGCCGACACATGGACGATGGTCTGTTCATGCGCCCGCAGGGAAAGCACCTCCTTCTGGAGGATAATCACCGGCGGCATGGGCGGGAGCAGGATGGTATAGGTGAGGCTGGCCGATGCCGAGAGGCCCCGGGCGTCGGTCACCTTGACCGTGGCCCGGTAGGTTCCCAGCGGGGCGGCGCTGCCGGTAACCACCAGCTTGCGGCCCGCTTCATCCAGGGTAACGGCCTCTGAACCGGGAATAAAGCTGAAGCTGAGTTCATCCCCGTCCGGATCGCTGGCCGTGATGGCCACCGTCATGGTTTCATCCCCATGCAGGGTGATCGACGACTCCGAGAGGGAAATCACCGGCGCATGGTTGGGGTTTTCCTGCTGGAAAGGATCATCGACGGGATCGACGCCCGGATGGGCCGGATCCCCATATTTGTCAATGCCATAGAGGAAGGAGGCATAGGCATCCAGTTTCCGTCCCACAGGCCGGCTTCCGCCGATCACATTGCCCAGGCCGCCATAGAGGATGTCCTTGCACTCATCGGCCGTAAAGCCCTGCTTGCCGAAGTAGGAGACGATGAGGGCGGCCACGCCGGTGGCATGCGGGCAGGCCATGGATGTACCCTGCCAGCCGCTGCCGGCATAATCCGTGTACTCGACCTCCTTGGGAACGGTGCTCCAGACGCAGTCGCTGTCACTGTATCCGTCGCCGCCGGGTGCCGCCACGTCCACGAAACTGCCGTAGCAGGAATAGGACGCCTTGGTGCCTCTGGGGCCGAAGGAGCCCACCGCCACGATGGGTTCGTAACTGCTGATGATATCCCAGTCAATATTGTCATTGCCACAGGCGAAGAAGATGAGGCCGCCCTTCATGGGCGAATCTTCCCGCTGGTTTCCCGAGGCGTCGCAACCGGCATTGGCCAGGAAATAGTCCACCGCCGCGCGCAGGTCGGCATAGTCGGGATCCGTAAAATGGTTGTTCTTGAAGTCGGACAACTCCCACGAAGACACGTATCCATTGCCGTCATAGTCGGCCGAATAGCCCCAGCTGCAGTTCATCAGGATGGCGCCCTCGTCGGCCGCCCATTTGATGACCCGGGCGGTACGGCTGTCCGAGGCGCTGCTGTAGCCCTGGTAAATCTGGCAGGACATCAGCTTGACGCCGGGGATGCCGCCGTCATAATCGCCGCCGGCCACGCCGGCCACACCCTTGCCGTTGTTGCTCACGGCGCCGATGGTGCCGGCCACATGCGTTCCGTGGCCGATATCTCCGCTGCGGTTCCAGGTGATGTTGTAGTTGTTGGTGACGGCATTGTAGCCGTGATGCCCCTGATTGTCCGACCAGATGTTGTCGGCCAGGTCCTCATGGGTGTATTTCACGCCCTCGTCCACCACGGCCACCACCACGGAGGCGTTGCCGGTGGTATAGTTGTCCCAGACCCGCTGCACGTTGATATCGGCATTCTGGTAGCGGGTATTCACGTAATGCCACTGATAGGAGAAGCGGGGGTCATTGAAGGCGCGCCGCTCGAGCTTTCTCACGGGAGCGGCCGAGGTGACGCCGGGCAGCTGCGAGAAATCGCCGGCCGCCTTGGTGACTGGCCGGTCGGTAGCGAATTCGGCCACATAGAAGCGGTGCAGGCCGGCCGCGCGGGTGCGGGCCTCATATTCTCCGGCTTCCGGGAACACGCGTTCCAGGGAAACCACGCCCAGTTCTGCCATGAGGGATTCCAGTCCGGGGGCCTTGGTCTTGAGGGAGGCGCCCGAGGCGATCAGGTCGGCCGTTTCGTCGTCAAAGCACAGTTTTACCTGGCCCGGAATATAGGGTGAGCCCTCACCGGCTGCCACTTTTGCTTCTTCCCGGATGCGGGAAGTGTTATTCTCTATCTGTTCCTGCCGAGTGCAGGAAAGGGCGGCCGCCAGGGCCAGCCCCAACCATATCATTTTCTTCATACGCGTTCTTTGCGGACCGCAAAGATACAAAAACTTTTCTTATTGCTTCACGATGGTCCTTTCCAGGGGGGTGGTCCCCTCCGGACCGGTGAGCCGGAGATGGTAGCGGCCGGGCGCCAGGGCCATGAGATTGACCTGCCCCGGGGCAAAGGCCTGGCATTCCACGCTTTCCGTGAGCACCTGGGCGCCCAGGGCGCTGCGGAGCGTGAGCGTCCAGGTCTGCGGCTGGTCGGAGGCCGGCTGGATATAGAGGTAGTCCGTCACCGGCACGGGATAGACCGTTACCGAACTGGCGGCATCCACCACCCGGACGGGGATGTTGCGGGCGGCGACATCGGAGCCGCCGTCACTGGCCAGGAGGGTGATGCTGCCCCGGCCCTGCTTGAGCGGCGTGACACGGAGGGTCGTCCCTTCCACTTCCACTGCTACGCACTCGCCCGTCACCTGGGCCGACCAGGAGATCGGATCTCCGTCGGGATCGGCCGCCAGGGCCGCCAGGTCCAGGCTGCGTCCCGGGTCGCGTTCCTTGAGCAGGAGGCCGGCGGGGAACGATTCCTGCCATGCAGGCTGCCGGTTGGCCAGGATGGTATAGCTGTGCGAGAGCCGGGCCGTGCGGCCGTCCTCGTTGGTGCCCACCACCGTCACTTCGTGTTTGCCGGACGGGGAAGACGGGCCGTCAATGAGGAGCTTGGCCTGCCTTTTATCCCGCGACAGCGACACGCCCCGCAGGTTGGCCGGTTCCAGGGAAAGGCGCACGAACTGCTGGTTGGGATCCTCGATCTGGAAAGCGATCTGGGCCGATTCGTTGTAGGCCAGGGTGCCGGGGCGTTCCGTGTCAATCCAGCGGAGTTCGGGATCCCGGGCCGGGGTATCCATGTCGTAGGTGAAGGCGCCATAGGCGTCCAGCTTCTTGCCGATATACTTGTTTCCCGGGAAGAAATCGCTCACCGCACCGCGCAGGAGGCGCTTTTTGCAATCGGCCGCCGTGAAGCCGGGACCGCCGAAGTAGGAGACCAGCAGGGCCGCCACGCCCGAGACGTGCGGGCAGGCGAAAGAGGTGCCAATCCAGTCCGGACCGCCGTAACTGCTGCCCAGGAGGGTGCTGTAGATGCCCAGGTTGCTGTCTCCGCCGGGGGCGGCGAGGTCCACCCATTCCCCATAATTGGAATAGGAGGCCCGTACGCCGGTGGCGCCGAAAGCCCCCACGGCCACCACCTCGTCATAGGAAACCAGCGGGTCAAAGTCAAAGTTGTCGTTGCCGGAGGCGAAGAAGACCACGCCGCCCTGCATGGGAGAATCCGGCAGCTGCTTCCCCTGGTTGTCGCAGCCCGCATACTTGATGAAATAGTCGATGGCGGCCTTGTATTCCTTGAGCCATTCGTGGTCAATCGTGAGGCTGCGGTACAGGGTAATCTCGTCGTCGGTGGTGAAGCCGTCGCCGTCCAGGTCCGGGGAGAAACCCCAGCTGCACTGCAGGATCACGGCTCCGTGGTCGGCCCCGTGCTTCATGGCCTGGTAGATATCCGGCTCGCCGTATCCGCCGAAAATCTGGCAGGAGAGCACCCGCGCGCCGGTTTCGCCGCGGAGACCGCCGCCGGCCACGCCGGCTACGCCCATGCCGTTGTTGCTGCGGGCGGCGATGGTGCCGCACACATGGGTCCCGTGAGCGCTGGACGGCGACAGGTTCGGGGTGTTGTTGGTAAAGTTGAAGCTTCCGCTGCCGTCCTCATAGTTGGGGACGATGTTTGGGGCCAGGTCGGGATGGCTCAGATTGACGCCGTCGTCCACCACGGACACAATCACGTTGGGCGTGCCGGTGGTAAACTCTTCCCAGACTTTGAGGACGTTGATATCGGCCCCGGCATAGCGGGCGTTCGTCAGATGCCACTGGCTGCCGAAGTAAGGGTCATTGAAAGAAACCGCCCGCCGGCTCACCGGCAATTCTCCGTGGGCCGACACCACGCCGGGCAGGCCCGCCATCCGGTCGGCCGCCCGCGTCACCGGCATCTCGTCCGAGAAGCGGAGCCGATAGAAGCGGTGCAGGCCTTCCCGCCGGGTCCGTTCCTCAAAGGGGCCGGCATCCGGGAAAACGCGGCGCAGGGAGGTCACGCCCCATTCCTGCAGGAGGGCATCCAGGCCCGGTGCCTTAGTCTTGAGGGTGCTGCCCGACTCGATGAGCTCGCAGGTCTGGTCGTCAAACTGGACCAGCAGGGTTCCACGTGTAAAGGGGGTGTTTTCCCCTTGCGGGGCGACGGGGGTAAGGCTTTCTTGTTCAGGCTCCAAGGCCGTGCAGCTTGCCAGCAGGGTCATTGCCATGAACAAAGGGGTGAACTTTTTCATACTTGGTTGTTAAGGATGACAAAAATACGGATTTTTTCATTAACTTTGCGGCGCAAATAGGCAAGAAACCTTAAAATTTAATAGTATTATGCAGATCGTATCCGTTTTCGGTAGAGAAATCCTCGATTCCCGCGGAAATCCTACCATCGAAGTTGAAGTTACCCTTGATTCCGGTTTTGTTGGCGTAGCCGCTGTCCCCTCCGGTGCCTCTACCGGTGAGAACGAAGCCCTGGAGCTCCGTGACGGCGACAAGAAGCGCTACGGCGGAAAGGGTGTCCTGAAAGCTGTCGAGAATGTGAACAAGGTCATCGCGCCCGAAATCATCGGCATGGATGCCACGCAGCAGCGTGCCATTGACAAGGCCATGATTGAACTGGACGGCACGCCCACCAAGAGCAAGCTGGGTGCCAACGCCATCCTGGGTGTCTCCCTTGCCGTGGCCAAGGCCGCCGCTGCCGAACTCGGTCTTCCCCTGTACCGCTACCTGGGCGGCACCAACGCCTATGTCCTCCCGGTTCCCATGATGAACATCATCAATGGTGGCGCCCACTCGGATGCCCCCATCGCTTTCCAGGAGTTCATGATCCGTCCCGTGGGCGCAGCCAATGAGGCCGAAGCCGTCCGCATGGGCGCCGAGGTCTTCCACGCCCTCCAGAAAGTGCTCAAAGGCCGTGGCCTGAGCACCGCCGTGGGTGACGAAGGTGGCTTCGCTCCCAAGCTCAAGGGCATTGACGATGCACTGGACTGCATCATCGAGGCCATCAAGAACGCCGGCCTGGAACCTGGCA
>JAEEGL014793882.1_pt1 | contig 20898 bp, 20 predicted proteins | sample 9134231 | NCBI WGS metagenome assembly JAEEGL01 (sample SAMN16246548, study PRJNA631951) | gut metagenome | biome: gut microbiome; feature: rumen; material: fiber-attached | host: Bos | place: Iran: Karaj | collected 2018-10
TCAGCTTGGTAGAGCGCTTGGTTTGGGACCAAGATGTCGCAGGTTCGAATCCTGTTTTCCCGACCATGCGAGTGTAGTTTAATGGTAGAACCTTAGCCTTCCAAGCTAATGATGACGGTTCGATTCCGTTCACTCGCTCCATTTAATAAAAATCAACGATGATAACATAATATCATCGTTTTTTTATTTTTTTCTTTAAAACGATTATTGAATAATAAACTTATTTATTTTATAATAAATATAAAGTGATTTACGGAGGAATAAGGTAATATGTTTTTAGCAAATTTTTTTGAAGATTTATTTAGCAATCCAGTCGATCGTATATTTTTCTTATCTATAGGAGTTGTAATTTTAACAATAATTATTTTATTAATTGTATCAAAGATTATTTCTCGGGCTAAGACTAAAAATTATAAAGAGGATTCAAATGATTCTAATCAAGTAGAAGTTAAAGAGGAATCTGCTGAAGAAATTAAAAATGAAAATGCTGAGGCTGAAGTTGTTGTAGCTGAAGAACCAGTAGAAGAAGTTCAAGAAGAAGTAACTGAAGAACCAGCTGAAGAAGCTCAAGAAGAAGCAACTGAAGAACCAGCTGAAGAAGCTCAAGAAGAAGCAACTGAAGAACCAGCTGAAGAGGTTCAAGAAGAAGTAGCTGAAGAACCAGTCGAAGAAGCTCAAGAAGAAGTAGCTGAAGAACCAGTTGAAGGAGCTCAAGAAGAAGCAACTGAAGAACCAGCTGAAGAGGTTCAAGAAGAACCAGCTGAAGAGGTTCAAGAAGAAGCAACTGAAGAACCAGTTGAAGAAGCCCAAGAAGAGGAAACTCAAGAACCAGTTGGAGAGGCTCAAGAAGAAGCAACTGAAGAACCAGTTGAAGAAGCTCAAGAAGAAGCAACTGAAGAGCCAGTTGAAGAAGCTCAAGAAGAAGTAACTGAAGAACCAGTTGAAGAAGCTCAAGAAGAAGCAACTGAAGAGCCAGTTGAAGAGGTTCAAGAAGAAGTAACTGAAAAGCCAGCTGAAGAAGTTCAAGAAGAAACAGCTGAAAAGCCAGTTGAGGAAACTAAAGAACAACCTGCTGAAAAACCAGCAAAGAAAGCTCCAGCAAGAGTAATGATAGTTAAAAAGGATACAGCAAAGAAAGAACCTGCTGCTAAGAAACCTGCAACTAATACTAAATTAGATAATAAGAAAAAGAAAGCTACAAAGACGCTTGAAGACTTATTAAAATATTTAGATGAAGAATAATTAGGAGGAATACTATTATGGCAAAAATTACTGTTGATAAGGAACAATTAAAGGCTGACATTGAAAAAATCAAAAATGCCAAAACAGAAAAAGAAGTTGATGCAATTTTAGCAAAGTATCAAAAGGAGATTGATGCTATGGAAGGAGCAAAGAAAGCTCCTGCAAAGAAGACTCCTTCTAAGACAACTGCAGCAAAGAAAGAACCTGCGAAGAAGACAGCAGCTAAGACTACAAAAACAGCTGCAAAGGCAACAGCTGCAAAATCTACTGCAAAGAAGGCTGAAGAGCCAGAAAAGAAAGGCCGTCAATATAACGGTAAATATGAAGTATATCAAGCAGGTGATGGCTTCAAATATAACCTTAAGGCTTCAAATGGTGAAGTTTTAGTTTCATCAGAAGTTTATACAAGCCGTGATGGTGTTATAAAGGCTATTGAAGCAATTAAGAGAAATGTTGAAGGTGGAGAAATTAGAGTATTCGCTGATAAGCATGGAAATTACAAATTTAAATTAACTGCTGGTAACCACAGAGTAATTGCAATTTCAGCTCACTATTCTACAGAAAAGAGTGCTGAAAGAGCATCTGAATCATTTAAGAAATTTGCTTTAACAGCTGATGTTGTTGATGTAGAGGTTAAGGATACAGATGAAGCAACTGATATTACAGTTGCAAGAGGCGAAGATAAAGATGGCGGTAAGTTTGAATGGGAAAGATTCAATGATGAATTTAGCTGGGATTTAAAAGCATCAAATGGTCAAATCTTATGTCAAGCTGAAGGTTATACTTCAAAATCAGGATTATTAAATTCAATTGAAGTATTTAAGAAAAACGTTAATGAAGGATCATTTAAGGTTGTAAAAGATAAGAATGATCAATTCATGTTTAAGCTTTATACTGCAAGCGGAAGAGTTTGTGCTGTAGGTGAATCTTATTCATCTAAGGCTTCAGCAGAATCTGCTGCAAATTCAGTTTGTTCATTTATTAACAAGGCTGAGTTAGTTGAATTAAAACAAGAAAAAACAAAGTAATTAATTAATGGGTTATCGCAAGATAACCCATTTTTAAAGGATTGAGCATATGGATATAATATTACCTAATAATATATTAAAAGGAACTTTATCAGGAAGTAAGAAGAATAGTTCTTATATTAAAGGAAAATTAACAAAAATTAATATTAAGGATGAATCTTTAATTCAAGTTAGTTTATTTACAGAAAAACAAGCCTTCCATAAAAATTATACAAATGCTGAAATTAATGATGTTATTATTGATTTGTTAGAAAATGATTTTAACAATTTAGAATTATTTACAGATGAATTTGTTTATGGATATAGAATTACATCTAAAGGACATGTTTTGTCTAACAAAAGAAAGAATGCTTCATCTTTTGTTGAGGTATCTCATAATAAAGAGAAAAAATATTTATTAGAAGAAGGAATGATTGTGCCTGCTTTAATAGATTTAGGTGTAATGACTAAGGATGGAAAAATAGTTAAAGCAAAATATGATAAATATAAACAAATCAATCGTTTCTTAGAAATAATTAATGATAGCATTAAGGATGAAAAGAAATTAAAAATTATTGATTTTGGCTGTGGAAAGAGTTATTTAACTTTTATTTTATATTATTATCTACATGAAATTAAAAAGATAGATTGTGAAATAATAGGATTAGATTTAAAAGAGGATGTTATTGCTCATTGTAATGAAATATCTAAGAAGTATGGTTATGATGATAAATTAATCTTTTATGGCGGATCAATTGAAGCTTTTAAAGAAAAAAGAGATATTGATATGATTGTTACTTTGCATGCATGTGATACAGCAACGGATTATGCACTTCATTACGCAATTGAAATGAAATGTAAATATATATTTTCTGTTCCTTGCTGTCAAAAGGAAATCAATATGCAGCTTGATAGCTCAACAAATCATTTAATTAATAAATTTGGTATTTTAAAAGAAAGATATTCAGCTATATTTACTGATGCTATTAGAGCTAATATTTTACAATATTATGGATATAAGACACAAGTAATGGAATTTGTAGATTTTGAAAATTCACCTAAGAATTTATTGATAAGAGCCCAGTTAACAAATAATAAATATAATGAAAAAATAAAAGAAGAAATAGATAGCGAAATAAAAAGGCTTGGAATTAACCAAACCTTATATAATCTAGAATTTAAGAAATAAGCAGAAATGCTTATTTTTTTAATTCTTCCATAAATTCATTATAATATTTTTCTGCTTCATCTTTATTTAATATATGAGCCCACTCAATTCTATTTGATAAATCAATATCTTCTGAATATTCATAATATCTAGCAGTTTTATATCTTTCAGTTTTATTCCAATTAGAAAAGCCTTTTGGACTAATATGAGAGCCAATATTACATTTTATAAATGCAGCTTCCCCATAATCTCTCCAAGGTCTTGATAAATAAATATTACCTTCTTTTCCTGTTTGATTGATTAAATTACATTTATAAAATAAATAGCCAAATAAAGTATCTTTTGAATGAGAAGGAGCAGATACAAAACCCACATTTGTAGAATTGCTTGAAATAGATATTATATTACATTCATTGAAAAGAGCAGTTGCTGAACCAAATATGAAATCTACATCTCCATAAATATCACATTTATTATATATTTGATGTGTTTGTGTTCCATGCAAGAAATCTTCTTTTAAGAATCCTTGATGTCTAATAATTAAATCAGGAGGAAGAGGGCCTGTAAATAATGTATCTTGAGCACCCTTTAAAATAACATCTTCACATAAGAAATTATCACCATCAGCATGTAATGCGACGGCTTGACCATATTTTGAAGAAGGAACTGATTCATTTTCTATTGTAAGATTTAAAATTTTTACATTTTTTTCTGTAACAGCAACAGTATATGTTCTAAAAGTATTACATTCATTAAAATCTTCCATTATTTTATAGAAATGATCTTTGTTTTTTATTATTACATCATTTTTAGATTCACCTTTTAAAGTAATTCCTTCAATATTTATCAAAACTTTTTCGTGATAAATTCCTTTAGAAAGTAGAATAATATCATTTTTCTTACATTGTTTTAATGTTTTATTAATTGAGTCATTTGGAGTTAGTTTGAATATCATATTTAATACCTCTTACCACGTTTCTCATTATATCATAATATGTCGATTATTACACAATTTTTTTAGCCAAAAAAATACCCAAAAATGCCAAAAATGATAGAGATTTTCTATTGACTAATATATGGTGCAATGGTAAAATAAGTTATGAACTATGAAAACGCTTATAGGTATAAGTGCGTTCATTTGGGGAGAAATTATTATGGTTAAAAGAATTATTACTTTAGGTGATTCTACAATGCAATTTAATAATTTCAATAAGTTCCCACAAACAGGCTGGCCACAAGCCTTAGAGAGATTTGTGAAAGTACCTATCATTAATTTTGCTAAAAATGGTAGAAGTACAAAAAGCTTTATTGAGCAAGGATTATTTGATGAAGCTTTAGCAGAAATTAAAGAAGATGATTTAGTTCTAATTGAATTTGGTCATAACGATTTAAAAATTGCTGATCCTCTAAGATATACTGACCCATTTGGTTCTTATCAAGCTAATCTTAAGTATATGGCTAATGAAGTGCTTAAGAAAAAAGCTAAAGTAATTTTGTTAACATCAATTACAGAAAGAATATTTGAAAATGGAGAATTAATTAAGACTCATGGAAAATATCCTGATGCAGTTATTGATTTAGCAAAAAAGGAGCATTTAGATTGTATTGATATGTTTGCTAGAACAAGAGAAGTTGTTATGGCAGAAGGAGAAGAAAAATCTAAACGTTTCTATATGAATTTTGAAGCTGGACTTTATGAAAATAAAATCGATGGATTAAATGATAATACTCATTTAAGATACGATGGAGCCTTTATGGTTGCTAATTGTTTTTATAAAGAAATGAAGAAATTGAATTTATATCCAGAAATATTCATAGAAGCATCTAATTAGGAGTGAATATGAGAAGAAGTATAAAATCATATATGCTTATTGATTTAGCGATGCTAACAGTTATAGGTTGTGTTCTAGAAGGACTTGTAACATATATGTCTGGATTGGTCTTGAACGCAGCAACTACAATTAGTATCTCATTGCTCATTGTTTTGTTAGCGCTTGCAAGATGGAATTTATGGGGATTGATTCCTATTCCATTCTTAGCTGCAGCAACAATAATAGGAGGAAGATTAAGTCCTATTCCATACTTTGCACATGCATATGAATGGAGAACTTACCTTTCAATTGTTGTTGGTTTATCATTTACGGGTTTAAGTGTTATAGTTTTCAAAAAGAAAGGAACTAAAATACTTAAAGATAATTTAACAATGATTCTATTTGTTATAGCGAACTATATTATATATAATTTAGTTCAGCTAGCAGTATATGAATTATTGTATAATGTATTTACTTCACCAGAAAATTGGTTTTTAGTAACTTATAAGAGTTATGCAAATTCTGAAGCTGGCGAAGTTGTCACTGCCAATGTGGCAAACTATATGACAAATGGATTTATATATAATTTATTTGGATTGATAGTTGCAGTAGTTGGTGGAATTGTTTTAAGGTCTCAGGAAGCATTTGGCAATGTTGCTGAAAAGCTTTTAGAGGATAGAAGATTAGCAGAAGAAATCAGAAAAAATGATGATGAATTTTCAATTCCTGATTTAGACGAGGATGAGGAAGAAAAAGATGAATCAAACGAAGCTAATCAAAAAGAAGAATCTAGTGACACAATAGATTCTTAAATATTTCAAGTTTTAAAGGATGGTGTGTTAAAAAATGCAAAAAGTTGTTGAACGAGATCAAAACGTCGTTAACGAAGTCGAACGTACCAAGTGGAAAAGAATAGGTTTAACACTAGCAAAAGATTGGCGTTTATATGTATTATTAATCCCAATGCTTGCATTCTTGGTATGCTTTAAGTATTTACCTATCGGTGGTATTTTAACAGGCTTCAAATGGGGAAATGATTCTGATGCTTTATATAACACTCAATGGTGTGGTTATAAGTGGTTAGAAACAATCTTCTTTGGAGATTCTGCCCCAGTATTCTGGAGATCATTTAGAAATACATTTGTAAACAGTATGTATGGTTTAGTAATTGGTTTCCCTATTCCTATTTTCTTAGCTTTATTATTCAGTGAAGTTAAAATTTTAGGTTATAGAAGCTTCTTACAAGTATGTGCATACTTACCTCACTTTGTATCAGTTGTTGTTATTACATCAATCATTGGTTTATGGTGTGAAGGTCAACATGGTTCATATGATGGTGGTACAATTTATCAAGCAATGAAAGGTATGGGCTTAACAGTTCTAGATAATGGAAAAGAAACAACAAGTTCATTACTAGCTCAAGCTAAATTCTTTAGACCAATTTACCAAATTTCTGGTATTTGGGAAGGTGCTGGTTACGGTTCAATCGTTTACTTTGCTGCTGTACTTGCTATTTCACCTACAAGCTATGAAGCTGCAAGAATTGACGGTGCATCTAAGATGCAACAAATTAGATATATCACAATGCCTGGTATGGCTCCAACATTATCAATTATGTTAATTACTCGTATCGGTCATATCTTAACTGTAGGTTATGAAAAAGTTATCCTTTTAATCGGCGATAAGCCAGATTCATGGGAAACTGGTGATATTATTTCTACTTTAGTATATCGTATGTCAGGTCAAGATAACTCAGTAAGTGATGCAATCGCTCAAATTGGTATTGTTGCTGACTTATTCAATGCTATCATTGCTATGTGCTTAGTATTAGGTGCTAACGCAATCAGTAGACGTGTATCATCTACATCATTATTCTAGTAGGAGGTAATCGGTATTATGATGAAAAGATTAGATAGATCAGAGATTATCTTCAAGATCTTAGCTTATGTATTATTAACAGTATTTGCATTATGTTGCTTATACCCATTCATTTATATTTTATCTGCATCAGTTTCTTCAAAAGAAGCTGTTGATAATGCTAAAGTTGTTTTATGGCCAATTGGTTTCCAACTTGATACATATTTAGCTGCATTCCAAAACAAAGCATTCTGGTTAGCTTATTGTAACTCATTCTATATTACAATGTATGGTACTTTAGTATCAATGTTAGTTGCAATTACAGGTGCATATGCACTTTCTAAGCCAAGATTAATGTTTGGACGTGGATTTAACTTTATGTTAGTATTCACAATGTGGTTCAATGCTGGTATGATTCCAAACCTACAAAACTTCTTAAGATTTGGTGTTAACAATCGTGAAATGTTCATTATCGCATTAGGTTTCAGTGCATTTAATATTATCTTATTAAGAAACTATTTCTCTGGTATTCCAACAGAAATAGAAGAAGCTGCAACAATCGATGGTGCAACTGAATTCCAAATCTTATCTAAGGTTTATATTCCAATGTCTAAGTCTTCAATAGTTACTGTTGCTATGTTCTATGCAGTAGCTCGTTGGAATGGTTATATTTGGGCATTAATGTTATTAGGTGAAGATGATCAACCATTAACAGTATTCATAAAGGTTAGAGTTGCTGAAATTATTAGAGCAGCCGAAGAAGGTGTTGAATTATCATATTCAACATATGCATTACAATATGCATTCATTGTAAGTTCTATCATTCCAATCATCGTTATTTATCCTAAGCTACAAAAATACTTTGCAGCCGGTGTTAACGTTGGTGGAGTTAAGGAATAAAGAAAAAGATAGAAGAAAGAAAAGGAGAAGAAAAAATGAAAAAAAGAAATTTCGCTTTATGCGGACTTGCTGTTGCTGCTGCATTAACAGTTGCAGGTTGTAACAAGCAAGATTTTACTTTCGATGGTGGCGAAAGAGAAGTTCAACCATCAAAGACATATACTTATCAGGAAGCACCAGCTGAAGAAGTATATGGTGATAATTTAGGTACAGTCGATGTACATCTTAACTATAATGGTGTTCAAGGTGTAACATATCGTGGTACAGCTGGTACTTCATGGGCTAACGTTGTTAATAACGTTACTTATACTCAAGGTGCATTATTACCAACTTGGGAAGCATTTGCTGCTAAAACAAACATTACTATTAGAGAAGCAAGTGGATACAACGCTTCAAAAGATGATGCTAACTATGATGCTGTAAAGAATAATAATTTTAAATCTGATACAAACACTAGTGAAAATATCGATTTATTCTACAACTCAACATCTAACATCAATAAGATGGGTGGCGCTGGTTTAGCAACAGACTTATCTACATATATTGCAGCTGGTAAAATGCCAAACTTCAAGAAATATCTTGAAAAGAATAAATCAGTAAAAGAAGAAATTACAACTTCTACAGGTGCAATTTACTTCACACCATATTTCGACTCATATAATGACGTTGAAAGAAACCTTGTTATGGATAGTACAATTGTTAAGACTGTATTAGATAGCAAGACTGCAGAATACGATACAAAAACTAAGAATGGTAAAGGTGGAGACAAAAACGTTATTACTGATGTTAAGTATAAACCATTCATTAACAAAGAATATAACTATGCAAATGATACAAAAGTAAAAGTATCTGTAAATGGTGCAGTTCAAGAAATCACTATTAAGAGAACTACTAATATCATTAAGCAACAAAATGAATTATTAGAAAAAGGTTGTACAGGTAAGGAATTAGCTGAACAATTCAAGAATTATTTAAATAATGCATTTGGTGAATATCTAGGAAAAGATAAGTTATTCTTAAATTATTCTGAAATTTTCACTGAAGAGCATGCAGCATACAATGTTGATGAATTAATCGCATTAATGCGTGTTGTTAAAGCTAACCCAGGTTTAATCACTGGTGATCCAGATAAAGAAGTTGAAACATTATTCCCACGTGGCCAAGCTGATAACCGTGTTCAAAACATGTTACACTTTGCTCAAGTATGGGGTGTTCAAGGTTTAGTATCTGAAAAGGACTTCTTATATTTCTTACAAGATGGTACTTTAAACGATGCAAGAACTACAAAAGCTTCTTATGATGCATTAGATAACTTAGCTGCATTATATTCTGAAGGATTAATGTTAACTGATTTCTTCTACAAATCAGATTCAGCAAAAGATGGTAATGCTTACTTAAATAAATATTTCAAGAAGTCTGTTACTGAGTATAGCTTCGGTTTAATGGAATATGATTATAACGCAACACAATGTGTTGGTAATGATGTATTTGATGGTATCGGTACAGATCCAGCTTCAAGAAAAGCTTATAAGGGTGAAGTAAAAGGTATTAAGCCTATTTTACCTCCACTTTCTATGTGGCCAACTGAAAAGACTGTTACAGTAGATCAAGATTTAACTGATTTCACTGGTAAGACTTTAATGAGACACTATGATGAAAACAGATCAATCAAGGGTAACTCTTGGTGTATTCCTGCATCAGCTGATAATAAAGATGGTGCTGTTAGATTAATGGATTACTTATTCTCTGAAATGGGATTATTTATCCAAGACTTCGGTCCTGAAGCATATTGGCAAAAGCCAGATACAGCTAAGGGCGATAAGTTAGCTGCAGGTGTAACATTCAATGCAAATAAGACTTACATCGCTGTTGATGGTGGTGCAGGTGCTCCAGCTCCAGTATTATCAGATGCTCAAAAGGCTATGATTGCTGCTACAAACTTAGACTTCTGGACTTACATGAGAGCATGTATGGGTTCAACTCATGGTATTGGTCATGAAAGAACAGGTGCTATCCAAGTTCAAGCAACTAACGCTTATGGTGCAATTGGTTATGCTGCATTAGAAGCTTCATTCAAGAATGGTGTTACTGATTTATCATTAGTTGATAAAGATGGCGATAACAATTCTGGTACAGTTACATGGAATACTTCAGTTCCTGTAAACAACTACAGAGGTGCTCCAGCTGCTAAGACAGAAGGTGCTAACTCTTATGATGCTACATTAACATTCTGGGCTCAAGAAAAAGCTAAAGAAACAGCAGTAGGTTGGGCATATGTTGTTGTTAATGGTGGTTGGACAGCATTAGGTGATACAGCTGCTTTAGGTACTACTACAAACTCAAGCAAGGCTTATACAAAGAAAGATGTTGTTGATCAACAAGTTAATATGAACAGATTATACTTATATGCATATGCAAACTCATTAAATGAAAACTTCAAGGTTAATACATTTATTCCTTCATATGCTAAGCAAGCATAATATTAAAAAAAATAATCAATTAGAAATTTAAACAGTTTGTAAAGTGTAGGGGATTTTCCCCTACACGAATACAGACTTGAGGAGGTTAAAATGAATTTTTTAACGAAACATAGTAAAGCTTTTTATTATACTTATGGTATTTTAATAGGTATTTTAATTATTGCGTGTGTATTTTATGCATCACAATATTATGACATAAGAGTATTATATACATTTAATGAAGAAGGGGCATTATCAATTTTACCTGATACAACTGATTCATTAAACCGTACAAATTCTTATCTATTCTCATATTTTGCAAATGGAAATTCAAATGGTTTAGTAGCTGCAACAGGTTTTGCTGCTGACTTCAATAATTATTCTAAACAAATTTATGATTTCCAACATTTATTAAGTTCAACTAATGATTCTTTCATTTTATTTGGAGTATTAAGTTTAGTTGCATTTGCATTCTTATTAGTATTATCAAATCATAGCAGAAGAATTTATTATTTGAGTAATTTAATTGGTGGTATTTTATTACCATTAATTATCGTAGTATTTAATGTTGTAATTTTAGTACAAAATTTAAATGTAATGTCTAATTTTAATCAAAATCTAACATTATATAATATAGTTTCTTTATTACAAGGTGATAAGCAAATTGGTTATTCACAAATGAACTATACTGATTTATCATCTAACTTTTCTTGTAATAGTTTAACTTTTGTTCTTTTCTCTGTATTATTTATAGTTGTAATTTGTTATTCACTATTTATGGCTATTTATGCTTATCTAAAATATAAAGCTACAGCAGAAGAAAGAGCAGAAATTGTAAAAAAGGCGGTAGCTAACAATGATTAATGAAGTAGAAAACAATAGTTCTCTTAATCAAATGTCAGATCTTGAGCATGATAAAAATGAGCTTGAGATGATGCGTTATAGAGAGAATCATTTATCTTATAATATTGGTATTATTGGTATTTTTGCAAGTTTATTAGCATGCTTTATATCATTAAATAGTACAAATCCTGTTACTGCAGTTGTAGTAATCAAAGTATTACTTAATATCGTAATTTTATTAGGTGGTTTCTTATGCATTGAAAAATCAAAAGCTTATTCAAAACAAGCTTCAATTGGTTTAATGGTTTTCGGCGGCGTTTGTGTTGCTAGAATTTTCTGGATTCCACTACAACTTTTAACTTATTTCCCTAAGTATATGGATTTCATTAATGGAAAATCAACAGATAATTCATATGAAAAGTATTTAGGAAAAACAATTACTAGTGCATATGCTGCTACATCTGGTTCATATAGATGGTTACCTGCAAATGGTACATTTAGAGGTGTTTTTGCACTTGTATTATTAGTAATTGCTGCAGCAACATTCATTGGCGCTGGTGTAATTGGTTATATTCGTTCTAAGAAGTTAAGCACTTACTTAGATAGTTTAAAGGTAAATGAGTAAGGAGGTAATATAAATGTCTGCTGATGTAGTTTTAACGGATGTTAATAAGGTTTATCCTAATGGCTTCCATGCAGTTTACGATTTTAATATTGAAATTCAAAAAGGTGAATTTATAGTAATGTGCGGTCCTTCTGGATGTGGTAAATCAACAACATTAAGAATGATTGCTGGTCTTGAAGAAATTTCTTCAGGTACATTAGAAATTAATGGTAAAAAGGTTAATAATACAGCTCCAAAGGATAGAGATATCGCAATGGTATTCCAAAACTATGCTTTATACGCTCATATGACTGTTTACCATAACATGGCTTTCTCTTTAACAATTAGAAAGGTTGACCCAGTTGAAATTCATGCTAGAGTTATGAAGGCAGCTGAAATTTTAGGTCTAGTTCCTTATTTAAATAGAAAACCTAAACAATTATCAGGAGGACAACGTCAACGTGTTGCAGTAGGTCGTGCAATCGTTCGTGACCCAGTAGTATTCTTACTTGACGAACCTCTATCAAACCTAGACGCAAAGCTACGTGGTACAATGCGTAAGGAATTAATGCAATTACACGAAAGATTAAATGCAACTTTCGTATATGTAACACATGACCAAATTGAAGCCTTAACATTAGCTTCAAGAATCGTTGTTATGAAAGATGGTTATGTTCAACAAATCGCTACACCAAAGGAAATGTTTGATAAGCCAGAAAACTTATTCGTTGCAGGTTTCATTGGAACACCTCCTATGAACTTTGCAAATGGTGTTATCGATGATAATGTTGAATATTTTGAACATATTTCAGGCATTAAGTTAAAATTAACTGAACATCAACATGAAATTTTAGGCAGCTATGCTGGTAAGCCTGTAATTATGGCTTCACGTGCTGAATACATTTTTATTGATGATGCATCACTAGCTAAGAATCCAAATTCTACATTTGAATTAAAGGTAGATTACACAGAATTCTTAGGTGCTTATAACTTAGTATATGGTACAATCGGTGAAGAAAATATTATTGCTAAGGTATATAGCCGTGATGAAATTAAAGCTGATACTTTAAAGGCTTGTTTCGATATGGAAAAGATTCACTTCTTTGATGTTGAGACTACTAAGAGAATTAGATAAGGAGGCTCAATATGGAAAATAATAGATATGAAGAAGTAGAAAAGAAAGAAAATAAATTTGTTCTTGCTTTAAAAGGCTTTGGCAAATATATTGCAAGAGTATGGAAAGATTTTATTGCATCATTTAGATACAATAATATGAAGCTTGCTGGTTGGTTAATTGCTGTTCCAGGAATCTTTATTGGATTCTTCTTACAATGGCATGCTCCAGCTGTTAAGCAAATGGCTTTCAATCACTCTCAACTTGTTAATGGTAGAATTAGAGAAATTAACGAACTTGGTTTCGACTACACTGGTATTATTCTATTCATCTTAATGCTTGCAGGTATTTTAAATATCTTCGGTGCTGCTTCTGTAATGGGTAAAAAGAACTTAGGTTCAGTTGTTCGTGCAACTATATTTACTGGTATCATTGTAATTTGTGGTGCTTTGTACTTATATGCTATTTTCTTCTACGACAGCTTAGTTCAAAAAGGAACTATTAAGGTTAATACTGATGGAACTGCTTGGAGTATTTGGCAAGATAGTAACTTTATAATGGCTATTATATCAGTTGTTGTATCTATGGTATGTGCTGTTATTGGCTGTGTTATCGGATTCATTAAGTATGATAGAACATACGAAAAGGTTGATAGATAATGAAAAAAGAAGTACAAGACATTAATGATGTAGATCCTTATAAAGTTGATAAGCTTTCTAAGGTACCTTCTTGGTTAATCGTTCTTATACTAAAATATTGGGCAGCTGCGGCTGCCATTTATTTTATTGGAATGGATACCATAATTATTAACTGGAGTGAACAAGCAAATATTAAATTAGATTCAGATGTAGATGTTATGCTATATGAAATGTCACAAGCTGTTCTTTTAACAATTTTGTTTGGTTTATTCTTGGCATTATTCACAAATTATATAGTTAGACCATTTGTTAGAATGATGTACAATAGAAGAAATAACACATATTTATATAATATGGTAAATGTTAAAGGATTTAAATCATTTTTCTTATCAATTTTATATAATATGCCACTATCTTTCTTATTAACTGTTATAGTTGTTTGGATGGGATATTATGGCCTAGTTTTAGACCCATTTGGAACAACAGGTGGAACTGGTGTTGAACCATTTTCATATGCTTTAGTTTATATAATTGTAGATTCTTTTTGTGTCTTTATAAAGGATGTTATTCTTAATTTACACCAAAGAGCTAAATATAAACGTCAAATGAGGAGTGAATAATATGGATTTTAATATTTTATTTAAAAGTTCAACTAGTGTCACAATTGAGCTTTTAAACAATGATATTTATTATACTAATGAATATTCATTATTCTTAAATGATAAGCTATGCTTAGAAAAACAAACTAAAAATGTTGTTTCACTTTATAATTTATGTCCTGATACTGAATATAAGGTTGAAATTAGACAAGGTAATGATAAATTAGCTAAAACATTTAAAACAGATTATGAATATGTATGCTTAAATGTTAAAGATTTTGGTGCTAAAGGTGATGGTAAATCATTAGATACATCATTTATTCAAGCTGCAATTTTATCATGCCCTGATAATGGTAGAGTATTTTTCCCAGAAGGAGATTATTATACAGGTCCATTATTCTTAAGAAGTAATATTACAATTGAACTTACAAATGGTGCTCGTCTTTTAGGAGATATTGATCGTAATCATTATCCTATATTACCTGGTGTAAGATATACTTCTGATGAATTGGATGAATATAATCTAGGCTCTTGGGAAGGAAATCCTTTAGATACTTTCGCATCAATCTTAACAGGTGTTAATGTCGAAAATATTAAGATTATAGGTGAAGGTGTTGTTGATGGTAATGCATCAAATTCAGATTGGTGGGTAGATGTAAGAACAAGAAGAATTGCTTGGCGTGGAAGAGGCTTATTCTTAAATCATTGTAAGAATGTAGCTTTACAAGGCGTAACTGTAACAAATACACCTTCTTGGAATTTACATCCATATTTTTCTGAAAATTTAAAATTTATTGATTTAAAATTAATTAATCCTAAGGATTCACCTAATACAGATGGATGTGACCCTGAATCATGTAAAAATGTTGATATCATCGGTGTATATTTTTCTGTTGGTGATGATTGTATCGCTATTAAGAGTGGTAAGATTTATATGGGTAGAAAATATAAAAAGCCTAGTGAGGCATTTAATATTAGAAACTGCTCAATGAATTTTGGTCATGGATCTATCGTGCTTGGTAGTGAAATGTCTGGTGGTATTAAAGATATTACAGTATCTAATTGCTTATTCCATCAAACAGATAGAGGATTACGTATTAAAACAAGACGTGGAAGAGGTAAAGATGCTATTATAGATGGTATTACCTTTAAAAATATTAAGATGACTGAGGTATTAACACCTTTAGTTATCAATATGTTCTATTTCTGTGATCCAGATGGACATACAGAATATGTATATTCAAAAGAAAAGCTTCCTGTAGATGATAGAACTCCTTATTTAGGAAAATTCACATTTAAGGATATTGAATGCAGCGATGTTAATGTTGCTGCCGGAACATTCTATGGACTTCCTGAAGCTCCTATTAAATCTATTGAAATCGAAAATGTGTCATTCGGTTATGCAAAAGATCCAAAGGAAGGAAGACCTGCAATGATGGATGGACTTGACCCTATGAAGGGTAAGGGCTTAATATTCAATTATGTTGATGAAGTTAAACTTAAAAATGTTACATTCCATGGCTTAAAGGATAAAGAAATAGAAACTGTTTGTGTAAATAAGATTTCCAAATAATAATTGGCTCCTTTTTATAGGAGCCTTTTTTTGTTATAATAAAAATGGTGATGACTATGATAGATTTAATACAATATAAAAATGATGAATATAAGCTATTTCAAGAAAAAATCATACCAGATACTAAATATGAGATTTTAGGTATTTATTCTAAAACATTAAAAGAAATTGCTAAAGAAAATAAGAACAATCTAGCATATTTGAAAGAAGAACATCATTATTTAGAAGAATTTATGCTTCATGCCTTGATTTTAGGCTATTTAAAGGACTTTAAGACTGTTTTAGATGAATTATCAACATTTGTATATAAAATAGATAATTGGGCTTTATGTGATACATTATGTGCATCATTAAAAATAACTAAGAAGAATAAAGATGAGATGTTTGATTTTATCAAGAAATTTAATAAGGACGGATATTTAAAAAGATTTTTCATAGTTATGCTAAAATGCTATTATGTTGATAATGAATATCTAGAATATATTTTTAATGAATTAGATAAAATAGATACAACTGATTATTACATCAACATGGCATCAGCCTGGTTATTATCAGAATGCTTCATTAAATATCCAAAGGAAACATTTGAATACATGAAAGAATCTAAATTAAATAAATTTGCATTTAATAAAGGAATATCTAAAATTCATGATTCATATAGAGTAAATGATGAATATAAAATTAAAACGAAGGAATTAAGAAAATGATACAAGAAATTTTTAATCATAAATATGATTTATATTACAAAAATATAAAACCAAAGGAAGAAGATTTTGTTTTATGCTACAAAAGAGGCCTTGTTATTTTAAATGAGGATAAATCATTATTAAGATATAAGGATGTTTTAGGTAAAAAAGTTATTTTTGGCTTTATGATAGATGATATTCCATTTTATATATTGCTAGAAAATATTGATAAAAATGAATTTCCAATTAATATATTTAGAGATTATAAGCCTTCGTATTTAGGATTTGCGATTGTTAATGGATATCATTTATATAATTATTATATGAATAACATATATTGTGGAAGATGTGGAAATGTACTTATCCCATCTGATACAATTAGAAGCCTTAAATGTGATTGTGGTAATGAAGTCTTTCCTCCTATCGCACCTGCAGTGATAATTGGTTTATTAAATAAAAATCATGATAAAATAATGTTAACAAAATATATAAATGGTAAAAATTATGCATTAGTTGCTGGTTATAATGAAATAGGTGAAACATTAGAAGAAACTGTTAAAAGAGAAGTTTTAGAAGAGGTTGGTCTTCATGTTAAAAACATTAAATATTATAAGAGTCAGCCTTGGGGATTATCTGGTTCTATTTTGTCAGGATATTGGGCAGATATAGATGATTTAGATGATAAACCAATTATAGAAGAAGATGAACTTAATATGGCAGCTTGGTTTAAAAAAGAAGAAATAGATATAGATAATGATGGCATCTCTTTAACAAGAGAAATGATTGATTATTTTAAGAATGGAAGAAAAATAGATTTATGATGCGATTAGATAAAATGCTTGCCCATATGAATTATGGGTCAAGAAAAGAAGTAAAAGAATTAATAAGAAAAGGATTTGTCTTAGTAAATGGTGAAGTTATCACAAATGATGATTTTAAGGTTGATGAAATAAATGATGAAGTCATTATTGCAGATGAGAAGGTCGAATATAAAGATAAGGTTTATGTAATGCTAAATAAGCCTGATGGCTATATTTCAGCAACATTTGATAATCATGATCCAACAGTTATTGACTTAATAGATGAATATAATTATTTAAATATATTCCCAGTAGGTAGATTAGATAAGGATACTCATGGCTTATTATTGATAACTAATGATGGTGATTTAGCACATAATTTATTAAGCCCTAAAAAGCATGTTGATAAAAAATATTATCTTAAATTTGATGGAAATATTACGGAAAAAGGCATAAAAGCTTTTGAAGAAGGAATTATTTTAGATGATGGGTATAAGACGATGCCTGCAAAATTGATTGATTTAGGAAATAATGAAGCACATGTAATTATTAAAGAAGGAAAATTCCATCAGGTAAAAATAATGATGGAGCGTATTGGTTGTAAGGTTACCTATTTAAAAAGAATAGAATTTGGCTCTTTAAAGCTTGATGAAGCTTTAGAAGAAGGCCAATATAGATTATTAACAGAAGAAGAATTAAATAATTTAAGAAAATAATAGAATTATGACTAGATTAATTTCTAGTCTTTTTTCATATATTGATTAATAATTTTTAATATTTATTAAAATATGTTAAAATAGAATTGATTTGAATTTAGGGAGTGATAGTATGGCTAAGAATCCAGCAATGAATGATTATATGAGTCATTTGCCAAGTGGTACTGCATCAGATAAGGTCACAAAGGGCTGCTTAGTTTTAGAAGGGGGAGCTTTTAGAGGTGTTTATACATCTGGTGTATTAGATTATTTAATGATGCATGATATTAATTTTGAATGTGTCGTTGGTGTATCCGCAGGTGCCTTAAATGGCGTTAATTATGTAGCAGGTCAAATAGGAAGAGCTGCAAATATTAATCTAAGGTATAGAAATGATCCAAGATATGTAGGAAGAAAATGCTATGCCACAAATGGTGGTGTTATAGGATTTGATTTCATATTGGGAGATATGGAAAATGTTCCTACACTAGATGTAAAAAGATTAATGATGGGTGGAAGAAGATTTGTTGCGGCAGCATCAAATATGGTTACTGCAAAAACAGATTATTTTGAAAACAATGAATCAGTTGAAAGATTATATAAGGGTGTTCAAGCTTCAGCAACAATGCCTTATATATCTAAGCCTGTTATGATTGATGATGTTCCTTATTTAGATGGAGGATGTATTGCAAGAGTTCCTTATAAATGGGCACTTGAGCAGGGCTATGAAAAAATCGTAGTAATTAGAACTAGAGATTTATCATTTAGAAAAAAGCCTAATTTTGAAAGAAGATATATGTTTACTAAAAGAATCTTTTCAAAATATCCTGAATTTGCTGAAATCATTGCTCATAGCCACGATGGTTATAACAAGGAATGCGATGAACTTGAAAAGCTTGCAAAGGATGGAAGAATATTCATGATTTCTCCAACTAAGCCTATTACAATAGGAAGACTTGAAAAGGACGTTGATAAGCTTGCTGATTTATATAATGAGGGCTTAACTGATGCCCGGGAGTATTATCCTCTTTTAAAAAAGTATTTAAATGCTTAATAAGCTATAAATATTTATAATATTTATGGCTTAAAAAAACTATTGAAGCGATAGTTTTTTGTGATATAATTGTATGCGGAGTGATTTTTATGAGAATTGGTCTATTAACTTCTGGTGGCGACGCTCCTGGTATGAATGCTACAATTCGTGCTGTCGTAAGAGCCGCAATACATTATGGTGATAAAATATTTGGTATTTATGATGGATATCGTGGACTTGTTGAAGGAAAGATTGTTGAATTCACAAGAAAGGATGTTTCAGAAATTCTAAGTAAAGGTGGTACAATTTTAGGTACTGCTAGATTACCTGAATTTGCTTATGAAGCAGTAAGAAAGATTGCTGTAGATCAACTAAGAAAGCACGACATAGAAGCATTGATATGTATTGGTGGAGATGGTACTTATACAGGTGCTATAAGGCTTCACGAAATGGGAATAAAAACAATTGGTATTCCTGGTACAATAGATAATGATATTGCTTCAACTGATTTTACAATTGGATTTTCAACTGCTTTAAATACAGCATGTGAGGCAATTGATAAATTGAGAGACACTTCATCTTCTCATCAAAGATGCTCAATCATTGAGGTTATGGGAAGACATTGCGGAGATTTAGCTTTATATTCTGGTATCTGCTGTGGTGCTGAATACATCATCACAAATGAATCTGGACTTAATAAAGAAAAATTATTAGAGGATTTAAAGCAAAATCGTTTAGCAGGAAGACGTCATGCAATTGTTGTTATATCAGAAAACATGACAGATGTTCATAAATTAGCTAAAGAAGTAGAGGCTTATTCAGGATATGAATGCCGTGCTACTATTTTAGGATATGTTCAAAGGGGAGGTACTCCAACCCCTGAAGATCGTTTACTAGCTGCAAGGCTTGGTAAATATGCTGTTGACCTTTTAAAAGAAGGCGTAACTGGAGTTGCTGTTGGTGTTAAAAATAATTTATTAATCAATACACCAATAGAAAAAGCACTAGCTATGAAAAATGAGCAAAGTGCTGAATTACTTGATGTTGTTAATAAAATATCATAAACGAAAGAGGGATTATTTAAAATGAAGAAGACAAAAGTTGTATGTACAATTGGACCAGCATCTGAACAAAAGGATTTCTTAGAAGGCCTAATCGGCACAGCTGGTATGAACGTAATGAGAATGAACCTATCTCATGGTGACCATGTTGAACAAGGATTCAGAATCAAAAACGTTAAGGCATTAAATGCTGAAAAGGGTTGGTTTACAGGTATGATCTTAGATACTAAGGGACCTGAAATCAGAACTGGTTATTTAGAAAATGATGAACCTGTTATGATCCATAAGGGTGATGTAATTAGAATCACTATGGATTATTCTTATTTAGGAAATGCAAAGAAGATTGCAATTTCTTATCCAGGCTTATATGATGATATTTCTGTTGGTGGAAGAATCTTAATCGAAGATGGTTGCTTAACATTAGTTGTTAAAGAAAAAGATGCTACACACAAGGAATTAGTTTGTGAAGCACAAAATGATAGAAAGTTAAAGAACAAGAGAAACTGTAATGTTCCAGGCGTAATTTTAAATATGCCTTATATCTCACCAAAGGATAAGGACGATATCGAATTCGCTTGTGATCAAGATCTTGATTTCATCGCAGCTTCATTCGTTAGAAGACCAGATGATATTAAGCAATTAAGAGCATTACTTGCTTCAAAGGGCAACACACATATTAGAATCATTTCTAAGATTGAAAACCAAGAAGGTGTTTCTAATATGGAAGAAATCATCAAATTATCTGATGGTGTAATGGTTGCTCGTGGTGACTTAGGTGTTGACGTTGATGCTTGGGATTTACCTGCAA
>JAEEGL013605588.1_pt1 | contig 20897 bp, 24 predicted proteins | sample 9134231 | NCBI WGS metagenome assembly JAEEGL01 (sample SAMN16246548, study PRJNA631951) | gut metagenome | biome: gut microbiome; feature: rumen; material: fiber-attached | host: Bos | place: Iran: Karaj | collected 2018-10
ATTCAAAAAGAATTACCTACAAAAGTTACTGTTATAGTAGCAGATTTATCTTTCGAACAAAAAGTAAAAGAATTATATGCTTTAGTTAAAAAAGAAAACATAGATATTCTAATTAATAATGCTGGATTCGGTAAGTTTGGTAATTTTACAGATACTAATTTAAATGATGAGATAGAAATGATTGATCTAAATATTAAAGCTGTTCATATTTTAACTAAGTTAATATTAAAAGATATGGAAGATAGAAATAGTGGATATATACTAAATGTAGCTTCTTCAGCAGCATTTCAACCAGGACCATTAATGGCTACATATTACGCAACAAAATCATATGTATATAATTTAAGTGAAGCTATATACTATGAAGAAAAGAAAAAGAAAAAGAATGTTCATATATCAGTTCTTTGTCCAGGACCAGTAGATACAAATTTCAATAATGTCGCAGGAGTAAAATTTGGGGTTAAGCCTATGACTAGCAAAAAAGTTGCTAAATATGCAATTGATAATATGTTTAAAAATAAATTGTTAATAATACCAGGCTTTACTATGAAATTAATAAGATTCTTTATTAGATTTATTCCAAATAAATTATTACTAAGAATGACATATAATATTCAAAAGAAAAAAGTCAACTAATAGTTGACTTTTATTAATCAGGAGGAAGATATGATAAATAATTATATAGAATTAAATAAAATTAATTATAAAGATATTCTAAATAATTTTAGTATATCTTTCGCTAAAAATAAGTTTTATACTCTAACAGGAGCTAATTCATGTGGAAAAAGCACCTTATTAAGGCTAATTTCAAACGAAATAGAATTAATTGATGACATAAACCTAAATGACAAATTACTCTCAGATTACGATAAAATAGACTATAAAAAGAAAGTTACATTATTAGATGAAAGAAATATAGATTTTATAGAAGAAACAATATCTAATGAAATAAAACTATTATTATTAAAGAATAATAATTATAGTAAAGAATATTTAAAGAGTACTCTATTAAAATATAACTTATATGATAATAGAAATAAAAAGATAAATAATTTAAGTTTACAAGAAAAAATATATTTAATGTTTATAAAGAATTTACTAAGTAATTATGAGGTTATTTTAATAGATGATATAGATAATTATTGTGATGAAACAATTATGAATAAAATAATAAATTTAATTAATTTAAATAAAAATAATAAATTATTTATTATGACAATAAAAAATATAAATTATTCATTAAAAAGTGATAAATTAATAGTTATAAATAAAAAAGGAATAGTTCTTGAAGGAAATCCAAAAGATGTATTAAATAAAGATAATATTATGAATAAGAATGGTATAGAATTACCATTTATGTATGATTTATCTATTAAATTAAGAGATTATAACTTAATAGATGAAATAATTCTAGATACAGACAGGATGATAGATGAATTATGGAAATAAGATATAAAAATTATAAATATGAAAAACAAAATATTAATTTTTGTATAAATGAAAATACAATTTTTGGTATTACAGGAACTAAATACAAAGAATTTCTATCTATTTTCAATATAATAAATAAATACACAAATGTAACTATTAATAAGAATAAATTAAATAATAAAAATATATTATTCTATCAAAATAAAATAACAAATATAAAAACAATTAATGAATTAAATACTAAAGTAATAGATTATCTAGAAAAAATAATAATAGATTATGATTTACAAATAAAAAATATAAGTAAAAAGATAGAAGATTCATTAACTATAGTAGGGATTAATAAAGAGAAAAAAGACTTATATATAAAGGATTTATCTACTTCAGAAAGAAACTTATTAAGAGTAAGTATTTCTCTATTATTTAATCCTGAAATAATAATATTAGAGGATCCATATTATAGTTTGGATATTAAAAATGTAAAAAAATTAAACATTTTATTCAATAGATTGACAGATCAATATAAAAAAGTTATTATATTAGGCAGCTTAGATTCAAACGAGCTATATAAATATACAAAGAAAATGATATTTATAAGTAATAATAATATAGTAAAAATAGGTAACACAAAAGAAGTATATAAGGATGTAAAGTTCTTGAAAGAAAATGAATTTGACATACCGGAAAGTGTGATGTTTACATATAAAGCAAATAACAAAAAGAATATAAAATTAGATTATTTACAAGATATTAGAGATACTATCAAAGACATATATAAACATATTTAAGGGGGATATTATGAGATACTTAATAAAATTTTCATATGATGGAACAAACTTTACAGGATTTCAAAAACAACCAAATAAAAGAACAATACAATCTTGTATAGAAGAAGCTGCAACAAAAGTTAATAATGATAATAAGGTAAATTTAGTTGCGACAGGAAGAACAGATAAAGGTGTACATGCACTTGTCCAATATGCACATATTGACATAGATGTAGACATTACTGAATACAAATTAAAAAGAGCCCTAAACACATTTTTACCAGATGACATTCATATAATTTCCACAAAAACTGTGAATAAAGATTTTAATGCTAGATATGATGTGAAAGAAAAAACATATAAGTATTATATTAATGTAGGTGAATATAACCCAATTACAAGAAATTATATGTTTCAATATAATCATGAACTAAATTTAGATAATATGAAAGAATGTATTAAAGAATTCATAGGAGTACACGATTTTAGAGCATTCGTAACAGAAAACAAAGAAAAAGAAAATTGTGTAAGAGAAATATACAAAGCTTCTATTGAAGAAAAAGATGATACTATTTGTATTACCTTCACTGGAAATGGATTCCTTCGTTATCAAGTAAGAAATATGGTTGGAATACTAATAAAAGCAGGAGAAAATAAAATAACAAAAGAAGATATAAAGAAAATAATTGAATCAAAAGATAGAACTAAGTCTGGAAAAACAGCTCCAGCAGTAGGCCTATTTTTAACAGATATTAAATACTAGAAAGGAGAGAATATGACTACATTAATTCCAGTGGGAGTAGAAATACTCGTCCCAACACCATTAGCTGCTACAATAACAACAGTTACAATAGCACCTTCACTTACAGATAATAGTGATCAATTAACACTTACATCATCATTAGGTTCTACAACAACTACAGCAGCAACATCATATGGAAATCAATCTGATTATAACAATTACTATCAAACAGCAGCTTATGTAGAGTCATTATCTGATGAAGATTTGGCAAAACTAACAAATGAAATAGATGTTAATATAGTTAATAGTGAAAAAGCAAAAGTATTAATTAATAATCGATCATAGAAGTAGTAAAGTAATACTTCTATTTTTTTGACTAAATTCAAAAAATATGATATAATATAGCGCGAAATCTGATATAAGGGGGTTTATCAGATGAAAAGTGTAGAAGAAAAAATAGATTACGACAAAAAAATTGAATTATGTAAGAAACTAGGAGCAGATAAGTTCCAAAAGGTAGTATTCAAAGCAGAAGAGTTAAAATTTAGATTTATTAGAAGATTTATACCTAGATACATTGAGCATATGGATAAATTATATGATTGGATAGGTAAAAAAGAATTAGAATCTTCAAGAAAAGCAAAAGAAAAATCTCAAAGAATAAGAGAAGAAGCTAAAAAAAGAATATCAAGAACTATTTCTGAAGAGAAAAAAGCTAAGATTAAAAAAAGAGCGAATAAGAAGTTATTAAGACTTCAATCTAAGATAATACCTGAAGAAGTAATTAAGAAAAATGTTCAATCTAATAAAATATTAATGAGAAAAGAATACCACCTATCACAAAACAGAAACTATCATATGGATCTAGATAGACCAACAGAAATGTTATCATATCTAGAATATAATAAAAGAGTTCATATGAATGGACTAAAAAGGAATGCAGTTTTCCTCCCTATATTTACAGGATTATCAGTAGCATTTCCTATTACAACACCATTAGTAGCATATGAACTTGCTTCTACATTTATTAATTTTCAATGTGTAAATATCCAAAATTGTAATATTTATAGATTTAAACAAAAAGAAGAACAGTTGAAGAAAATAGAAGAAACAAGAACAAGAACAAATATTAGAAAATATGGAAAAGTATCTTCTATAGTTAGTAAAGAACTTGCAAAAACTGAAGATAGATTGCCAACAATGGATGAAATAATTGCTAGCGTTGGTGATGACAAAGAAGCATTAGCTGAATTAAGACAATTAGCACTAAGTACTATGTCAAAAAGAAATGCAATTAATGCTAAAACAAGAAAAAAAGGAGGTAATTAATATGGTATTATCTACATTACAAACAACAACAGGAGTTGCTATCGCAGGAGGAGCAACAGTATCAACTATAAGTGTTGGAGGATATCCAATAGTTAAAGATGGAGATGACTTTATAATAGATACAAAAGCAGCAAGAAGAGATCTTACATCATCACTAGTTTGTACAGGAGCAACAGTAGCAGCAAACTGCTTAAGTGGATTATCAGCTCAAGCAATGGAAATAAATGATACTAAAGCATATGTTGAAAGTTTATCTGATGAAGAATTAGCTCGTTTATGTGATTTAGGAGAGCAAGAACTAACGTCTTCACCAAAGATATTAACTAAATAATATGAAAGATATAGTAACTAATAAAACATTAGAAGTAGTTGATTTATTAACTAATCAACCATTATCTAATTATTTATATGATGAAGATATTAAAGTATCATTTAATAATGCTGATATAAATGTTAAGGTAACAAAACCAATAGATGAAATAATCTTAAAAGTTGATGGTATTTTATCAGGAGATTCCATTGAAATGACTATTACACAATCATCTTGTGTAGAATCATCTCCAGAAGAAAGAATTGAACTAGCTCATATAGTAAATGGAACAATTAGAATTACTAATCCATATGAAGCAACAGTATTCAAAGAAGAAGAAAAAGAAATATCATATTATGATGAATTAGGTCTAATTAGAACAGATAAAAAAGGATTAGTAAAATCAAAAGAAACTCTAGATTGTACAGTTAGGGATAATCTATTAGAATCAGAGTTTGTAAAAAGACCATCTGAAAAGCGTAAAAAGTATATAATATAAAGAAAAAGTATTGATTTTTAATACTTTTTTTAGTATAATCATAATCGGTACATTTAGAGATCCCCACACAAATTAGATACCGGGTCTAATTTAGTAATAAGGAGAAATAATATGACAAGTTATATGCAAAAAAAAGAAACTATTAAACGTGATTGGTATGTTATTGATGCTGAAGGAAAAGCTCTAGGTAGAGTAGCAGCTTTAGCAGCAACATACTTACGTGGAAAAAACAAACCAACTTATACTCCTCACATTGATTGCGGAGATAACATTATCATTGTTAATGCTGAAAAAGTATTATTAACAGGTAATAAAGAAAATACTAAAATGTATTACAACCATTCAATGTATGCAGGTGGACTAAGAGAAAGAACTGCTAAAGTTATGAGAGAAAGATACCCAGAAGAAATGGTAGAACGTGCTGTTAAAGGTATGTTACCTCATAATAGATTAGGTAGACAAATGGCAAAAAAATTATTCGTATATGCTGGAGCAACTCACAAACATGAAGCACAAAAACCAGTTGCTTTAGAGGTTAAATAGGAGGGTTTATGGCAAAAGAAAAATTAAATGTTTATACAGGTACTGGACATAGAAAAACTAGTATCGCTAGAGTAAAATTAATTCCTGGAAAAGGAAAAATAACAGTTAACGGAAAAGACGTTGATGAATATTTTACTAATAAAATCTTAGTTATGGACCTATGCCAACCACTAGATGTTACAAACACTCGTGAATTATATGATGTTGTAGCTGAAGTTAAAGGTGGAGGAACTACTGGACAAGCTGGAGCAATCCGTTTAGGAATTACAAGAGCTTTATTACAATTAGATAGTTCAACACCAGCAGATTCTGATAATAGCTTTAGAAAAGTATTAAAAGTTAATGGTTTCATTACAAGAGATTCTCGTAAGAAAGAACGTAAGAAACCAGGTTTGAAAAAAGCACGTCGTGCACCACAATTTAGTAAACGTTAAGAAGTTTTTAAAAGTCCAATTATTGGACTTTTTTTATTTTAAAAAAAGCTCATGATATAATTACTAAAGAAACAAATAAATGAAAGGATAATATTTATGAAAATAATTAGAAAAGATGAAGCGGTTATTGGCACAAATAGTGATAAGTGTAAAACTATAGAGTATTCTTTTGGAGATAAAGATATTGATATAGGTGTAGCAACTATAACAGGAAGATATCCTGAATCAGGCTATTGTGTTAACTTAGTTAGTAAAGAATTAGTTTATATACTTGAAGGTTCCGGAAAATTATATTTCGAAGATCAAACAATAAATTTTTCAGAAAGTGATGCTATTTTAATAGAAAATAATAAAAAATACTATTGGGAAACAGATTATTGCAAAGTATCTATGACATGCTCACCAGCATGGAGCCCTGAACAATATAAAGTAGTAGAGTAAAAAGTCTAATAATTAGACTTTTTTATTTACAAAATCTTTATGATATAATCAATTCAGGAAGTGATAAATATGGTATTAGACGAATTCGATGAAACAGTTAACTCAACATTTGACCCCTATGAAGTTGAAAATGTTGTAGAAGGATTTCCAAAAGTAGGAGTTACTTGTTTTTCTAAGAAATTATTTGATCAATTAGTTGATAAATTTAATGGTATAGAAATAGCGCTAAATTCAAACGGAAATGGTAAATTACCAATATATAAAATAAACTATGAAGGACATGAACTAGCATTGTTTATGTCTAGAGTTGGAGCTCCAGCTTGTATTGTTCAATATGAAGAACTATTTGCGATGGGATTAGAAAAAATGGTTGTATTTGGAACTTGTGGAGCTCTAGATAGAAGCATAGATGATCTAGCAATTATAATTCCAAATAGTGCTGTTCGTGATGAAGGAACAAGCTATCACTATATGAAACCATCAAGAGAAGTGGTTGTTAATCCAAAATATCAAGAGGAATTTATAAAACTACTAAATGAACATGACTATTCATATATAGTAGGCAAAGCTTGGACAATAGATGCTCCATATCGTGAAACAAGATCTAAAGTTGCACAAAGAAAAAATGAAGGATGCATCTGCGTTGATATGGAATGCTCTGCTATAGCGGCCTTAGCTAAGTTTCGTAATAAAGAAATATTTCAATTCTTTTATGCTGCTGATAATTTAGATTCAGCAAAATGGGATAAAAGATCTCTAGGAAATACTGAAAAATTAAGTGATAAAGAAAAAATAGGATTATTAGCAATAAAGTTAGCTTTAATTATAGATAACTAATATAAGAATTAAAAACAAAAAAGTTCAAAGTGTTGAACTTTTTTCTATGAAAAAAATATTTATTACAAAAATAGTAAAAATTAATATATCAAAGTATATCTTTTTCTTTTTATATATTGATAATTTAAGAAAAAATAGATATAATTTAAATTAGGATAATAAGGATTAGGGGTGAACCTAGTGATAGTAAGGCTAATCAAAAAAAGACAAATATATAATTTCATATTGCCTACAGAAATTAGCGGTAATTACTGGATTACAGATACAGACTATCTAGGTAATCAAAGAAACCTAATCAATGTAGAAGAATATCATGGTCATTGGAAAATAAAATCTGACTTTGAAACAAAGATCATGAATGGTGATGAGGAATTAAAATCTGCTATTTTAGAAGATTATCATTTATATTTCTTAAAAGTTAATACTGATAATGAATATGTTATTTTATATTGTTCACCATCTATAGAAAAAGAATCAGTTAGATTACAGCCTAGAAAAGATGGAGATTTATTAATCGGAAATGATAATAATTCAGCAATTTTTTATTCACATCCACTAGTATCCAGACAGCATGCTAGGTTAATTTATAGTAATAAACAGTGGATTATTCAAGACTTAAACAGTAAGTATGGAACTTACGTTAATAATGCTTCTATCGGAACTCAAGCTCTAAATTATGGAGATATTGTTTTCATTATGGGATTAAAAATAATTATAATGCCAGATTTTATTATGATTAATAATATTGGTAATTTAGTTAGTTTTGATAATAATATATTTGAAGTACAAGGATCAATTGTACAAGAATTAACAGTTCAGGATAATCCTGAAGAGGAACAAATTGAATTCTTTAAAGAAGAAGATTACTTCTATAGAGCACCTCGTTTTAAAACAATGATTGAAGATGCTGATATTCAAGTAGATGGTCCTCCAGGAAAACAAGAAGAAGATAAAACCCCAGCAATATTCACAGTAGGACCAATGATAACAATGTCAATGATGTCTATGACAATGGTTTATTCTGCTCTCCAAGGAGTAATAGACGGAACAAAAGATATTGATTCAGCAATGCCAACTCTTGTCATGGGTGGAGCAATGATATTAAGTATGCTTTTATTACCACTACTTAATAGAGCTTTCCAAAAGAGACAAAAGAGAAAAAGAGAAGCACTAAGACAAACAAAATATATAGAATATATCAATCAAATGAGAGATGAAATCAAAAGTACAATGAATATTCAACGTCAAATACTTATTGATAACTATTTACCATTATCTCAAACAGAAGAAATAATATTTAAAAAGAAAAGATCTTTATGGGAAAGAGAATTAGATCAAGATGACTTCCTATCATTAAGATTAGGAATAGGATCAACAGAACTACAAGGAAAACTATCATTTCCAGAAAAGCACTTCTCTCTAGATGAAGATAATCTATTAGAGGAAGTATATAAATTAGGTCAAGAATCAACAATATTAGAAAATGTTCCTATCGCAGTTTCATTTATTAAGAATAAAGTTGCTGCTATCATAGGTACAGCTCAAAATAAGCAAAAATTCATTGAAGGATTAATTCTTCAAATGATTGCTTATCATTCATATACAGATCTAAAAATAGTATTATTAACAGATGAATTAAGAAAAAATACATGGTCATATCTAAAAGTAGTTCCACATACTTGGAGTGATGATAAGAGTTCTAGATATTATGGAACTAATTTAGATGAAGCTAAAGAAATATCTCTTCAATTGGAAAAAGAATTCCAAAGAAGAAAAAATGTTGAAGAAAACGGAAAAATAGTTTTATCTGAAAAAGATTATCATTATTACAGACCATATTATTTAATAATAACTGATGATTATAAAGAATATAGAGATTTAGATATTTTAAAAGATGTTTGTGAATCACCTATTAACTATGGATTTAGTTTAGTAGTTATCAGTCCTAGATTGATAAACATTCCAAATGAATGCGAAACATTCATATCAGTAGGCGATAAAAAATCAGGAGTCTTTGAAAATGAGTTAGTATCTAATAAGCAAAAAGAATTTACTGCAGATTATGATGATTATTTGAATATGTATGAAGCTTGTAAAGTACTAGCAAACGTTCCAATAGACATGGTAAAACAATCTCGTGCATTACCTAATGGAATAACATTCTTAGAAATGTATAACATCGGTATGGTTGAACAATTAAATATTCAAAATAGATGGAAAATGAATGATCCTACTAAGTCTTTAGCAGTACCAGTAGGATTAGATAAGTCACAAGAATTATTTAAATTGGATTTACATGAAAGATTCCATGGACCACACGGACTTATTGCCGGTATGACAGGTTCTGGTAAATCTGAATTCATAATTACATATATCACATCTCTAGCAATTAACTTTCATCCATATGAAGTACAATTTGTACTTATCGACTATAAAGGTGGAGGTTTAGCCGGAGTATTTGAAAACAAAGATACTGGTTTCAAGTTACCACATCTAGCAGGAACTATAACAAACTTAGATACAATTGAAATGTCTAGATCACTTGCATCAATTCAATCAGAACTTCGTAGACGTCAAAGATTATTCAATGAAGCAAGAGATAATTTAAATGAAAGTACAATAGATATTTATAAATATCAGAGCCTATATCGTAAGGGTCAAGTTGATAAGCCTATATCTCACTTACTTATCATTTCAGACGAGTTTGCCGAGTTAAAGGATCAACAACCAGAATTCATGGATCAATTAATATCTACTGCCCGTATCGGACGTTCATTAGGTGTCCATCTAATTCTAGCAACTCAAAAACCATCAGGAGTTGTAAATGACCAAATTTGGTCAAACGCTAAATTCCGTGTATGTTTAAGAGTTCAGGATAGATCAGACTCAATGGATATGATTAAAGTTCCAGATGCAGCAGAATTAAAAAATCCAGGTCGTTTCTACTTACAAGTAGGTTATAATGAGTTATTTGCTCTAGGACAAGCTGCATGGGCAGGAGCACAATATTATCCTCAAGAAAAGAGAAAGAAAAGAGTAGATAAATCAATCGATATATTAGATAACGTAGGTAATAATATAAAATCTTTAGAAGAAAAGAATAATGAAATATTAATTGCTTCTAAAGGTGAAGAAATTACAAATCTTGTTAAATATATTGTTGATGTTGCTAAAGAAGAAAATATTTTTGTTGATAAGTTATGGTTAGATAGAATTCCTGATTTTATCTATGTTGATGAACTTAAGAAAAAATATAATTATCATGCTGAAAAGAACAATATTAATCCAATAATTGGAGAGTATGATGATCCTGATAATCAAAAACAAGGTTTATTAACATTACCTTTATCTAACAGAGGAAATACTATTATTTATGGTTCTCAAGGAGCAGGAAAAGAATTAGCTCTTCAAAGTATTATATATAATATAATTACAACCCATTCTCCAAAAGAAATAAATATATATTTAATGGATTTTGGAGCTGAAACTCTAACTGCATTTAGAAAAGCTCCACACGTAGGTGAAGTTATTCTATCAAATGATGAAGAAAAAATTACTAATATGTTTAAAATGTTAGATGATGTAGTTGAAGAAAGAAAGAAATTATTCATTGATTACAATGGATCTTATGACTTCTATATCAATCACGGTGGTAGACAAATACCTACAATATTAGTTGTTATTAATAATGTTGAAGCATTCATTGAAACATATGAAGACTATGAAGATAGAATTGGACAACTAACAAGAGATTGTTTAAAATATGGAATTGTCTTCTTATTTAGTACAAATGGTGCTAATACTGTAAGATATCGTCTAAGACAAAACTTCTCTCAAAATGTTGTATTACAATTCAATGATTCATCAGATTATGGAACAATTCTTTCAGGAGTAAGAAAAAAACAACCATCTAAGATATATGGTAGAGGATTAATAGCTATAGATAATGGAATATATGAATTCCAAACAGCATATTCTTACAAAGAAGAAAAAATTGCTGACTATATTAAAGTTGTATGTGATAAATTAAGTAATTTCTTTGGAGATGAAAGAGCAAAACATATACCAATATTACCAGAAGTTGTTTCAAGAAACTTTGTAAGTTCAATGTTAGGAAACTTAAAAACATTACCTGTTGGAGTATTTAGAGATACATTAGAAATATCTACTATTAACTTACAAAATAATTATATGTACTTAATAACTGGAGACGATGTATCTCAAGATCCAGCCTTCTTAAAAGGTATGATATCTAACCTTCAAGCAACAAATTCAAGAGTAGTAGTCCTAGATAGTTTATCTATTATCAAAGGATTAAATTCTGAAAATGTTATCTATGATGAGGATTCATGCTTAGAAGGATTCGAACAAATGAAAAATATTTACAATAGTAAAATAGGTAAACAAGATGATGTTATGACAGTATGTGTAATTACCGGTATAAAACAATTGGTAAATAAATTCCCAGCAGATATTAAAACTAAATTTAGTACTCTAATAACAGAAGCTCAAAAAACAAAAACTATTAAATTTGTAATTGTAGATACAATAGATAGTATTAAACAATTAGCTTATGAAGTATGGTTAAAACCATCACTAGATTTATCATCAGCTGTTTGGTTAGGAAATGGTATATCAAACCAATTTACTTTAAAAGTAACAACATCATCAAGATTATTAAGACAAGAATTAAAAGAAGGTTTTGGATATATCATAATAAAAGGAAAAGCATTTGTTATTAAACTAATGTCAGATGAGTAGGAGGTAATATGAATAAGAATAAAATATTAATAGAATTATTAGTACCTTCTATCGAAAAAACATATGATTTATTTGTACCAGTAAATAAAAAAGTAGGAACAGTAAAAAGATTAATAGAAGATGCTTTAGCAGAATTATCTAATAAGAATTATGTTCCTAAGAAAGATACTAATTTCTATAGTTTTGAAACTGGAAATATATATGATGTAAATCAAACTATTATTGATACAGATTTAGAAAATGGTTCTAAAATAATACTTATATAAAAGAAAGGATTAATATTATGAATAAGGAAGAACTCATAAAAGCAATAAAAACTATATTTGAATGTACAAAAACTATGCGTGAAAATTATCCTGATCAAGATAATATTAATCGTATAGAAGAAGTAGAATCATATAAAGATAAGATTGTTGCTAGTATAGAAAAAATAAATCCAAATCAGACTAATACTCCACCAATGGAGGTGTTAGGTAAATGATAGGAAACTTAAGTTATGATCAAGTATCTCAAGTGGTTGGAATATTAAAACAATGTAATGAAAAACTATCAGTTGTTCCAGAAGAACAAAGAGATAATACTTTTCAAGAATTTTTCTCAACAGTAGAAGGATACTATAAATATTTAGATACATTAGTACAAATAAATAAAGATGCAGATGAAGCATTAAAGGAACTAATAAAAAATTAGTTCCTTTTAAATTTTATATAAATAAGGTATAATAATAATAGGTGATACTATGAAAATGAAAGAATTTAAAAATCTTGATGAGCAAATAGATATCCTAAGAAAAAAAGGGTTAACTATAAAAGATGAAGAATATACAAAGAATATTCTTCTAAGAGAAAATTATTTTTTTTTAATGGGATATAGACATCTATTTATTGATAATAATAATGAAGTAAAATTAGATGGTTATAAAGAGAAGAAATTCCTACCAGGAACAAGATTTGAAGAATTATATAGTTTATTTTTATTTGATAGATCTCTTCGTAATATAGTATTTAAATATTTATTAGTAATAGAAAATAACTTTAAATCAGTCACTTCATATGTATTATCAAGAAAGTATGGTTATAAAGAAAAAGAATATTTAAGACCAGAAAATTTTACTAATAAACCTGAACAACAAAGACAAGTAAATGACTTGATTTCTAAGATGAAAAGACAAATAAGAATAAATGGTCCACAACATTCAGCAACTCAACACTATTCTTATAATTATGGATATATTCCATTATGGATCTTAGTTAAAGTATTGTCTTTTGGAATTGTAAGTGAATTATTCCAAATATTAAAAGAAGAAGATAAAAGAGAGGTATCTCGTACATATGATGTTGAAATAGATGATTTATTAAATTATTTACCAATACTTGCTAATTACAGAAATTTATGTGCCCATGAAGATATATTATTTGAAAATAAAACTTCTAAAGCAATAAATGATACTATTTATCATAGATTATTAAAAGTACCTCAACAAGATGATGAATTTACATGTGGAAAAAATGATTTATTCGCATTAGTTATAATATTAAAACAATTATTATCAAAAGAAGATTTTAAGAATTTTATATTAGAACTAGATAATACTATAAGTTCATTAAATTATAATTTATATACAATAAAGATTGAAAAAGTATATGATAGAATAGGATTCCCAAGTAATTGGAAAGATATAATGAATATAGAAAGAAGATTAGATAATGAAGCAAAGGAATAAGTTTATTTTTACTCTAATATTTTCATATATATTAGGAGCAATAACTATTATGGCTATATTGAGATGGAGTCCAATACTAGATGTTAAGCCAATTGAAAAATATAATACATATGAAAAAAACTCACTAGCTTCATCAGTTGATAAGGTTAAAGATTCTGTTATGGGAGTTAATTGTTATCAAGGAGGAAGTGTAGTTGGTACAGGAACAGCATTTGTATATAAAAAAGATTCAAAATATGGATATTTATTAACAAATAACCATGTTATCGAAGATATGGAAAAAGTAACCCTAGTAACATCAGAAGAAAAAGAAATAGAAGCAACTGTATTAGGAGGGGATAACTACCTAGATTTAGCTGTATTACGTATTCCAAAAAATGAAGTACTAAATGTAGCGGAAAAAGGATCAAGTGAAAAAGCTAGAGTAGGAGATACCATTTTTACTATAGGATCTGCAATGGGTAATAATTACCTTGGAAGTGTAACTTCAGGAATAATATCAGGAAAAGATAGAAAAGTAGAATTACAAACATCATCATATGAAAATGCTGACTGGGTAATGAATGTTATTCAAGTAGATGCAAGTCTAAATCCTGGAAATTCGGGTGGGCCACTACTAAATATAAATGGTGAAGTAATAGGAATTTGTTCACTAAAATTAGTAGACCAAGAAATAGAGGGGATGGGCTTTGCTATACCTATAGAACTAGCAATGTCTCATGTAGATGACTTAGAAGCTGGAAAGAAAATAGAATGGCCTGTTCTAGGAATTAATATGACTGATATTAATTCATCAACTAAGTATAAATACAATACAGGAGATATCAAAAATGGTGTTATAGTAACAGGTGTTATGAAAGACTCATCTGCAGAAAAAGGTGGATTAAAAGAAGGAGATATCATAGTAGAATTAGCTAATAAAGAAATAAAAGACGTAGCTAATCTAAGGTATCAATTATATCAACATAAAAAAGGTGATACAATTAAAATCACCTATATAAGAAATGGTAATAAAGATGTAGCAAATGTTAAATTACAATAAAAAAAAGAAGCAATTAAGCTTCTTTTTTCTTATTCATGTAAACAATTCCCATGATAGCTCCAATAATAATTACAGCAACAACAAGTACTATAAAACTTGTACTATCAAATTCAGGTTCAGTAGCTTCACTATCTGCATCTACTAAATTTTCCATGATATCGAATCTTTCAGATGGTTCAACTTTATATTCTGCTTCGATTTCTGCTAATATAGCACTTTCCATATTAGAAGAGAAACCGCTCCAGTTTTGTTGACCTATTATAATAAATGGAACTCCACTTATTTCTTGCTTAAGAGTTTTTCCAACTTGATCTAATAATTTTTGATTATCTTCATTATACCAAGTTTCATAAGAAATAAGTTGAAATTTATCTCCATGTTTTGCTTCAATTGACTTAAACCACTCAATAGCTTCTTCACAATGGGGACAACCTTCACCTCTGAATAGATATACTTTAACTTCATTTGTATCTTTAATCTCTGCATCTGGCTTAGCTGCAGCATTAACAGCAAAAGGTAAAACTGCTAGAGAAAGTAATAATACAAATACATACTTTAAGTACTTCATAAAAAACCTCCTACAACAATTATAACACAGATATATCAAAATCAGGTATAAAACTTTCTTTCTGAGTATCGTCCTCTTGAATAAAGGCATGTTTTACCCCTATATCACAGGCATAATTGATAATTTCATCATATTCACTATCATTAACTTTTCTATTAAGATTTTCATACTTTTCTATATGAAATAGAGGAGTATATTGATTCATAATACTAATAATAATATTATCTTCATATTTCTCATATAAATATTTAATGATTTTTTTACTATCATCAATGTGACCAGGTAATACAAGTACTCTAACAATTAATCCACTAACCATTAAATCATCTTTAATAACAAATTTACCAACCTGTTTAAACATTTCATCTATACTATTAATAGCACATTCTCTATAATTATCACAATTAGAATATCTTTTTCCTAATTCATTATCATAATACTTAAAATCAGCTAAATAAATATTAACTATACCATTCATCATTTTAATTGTTTCTACATTCTCATAACTACTAGTATTATAAACAACAGGAATACTAAGCTTATCTTTAATACTATTAATAGAATATTTAATAAGAGGAACATAATGAGTAGGAGTAACTAAATTAATATTATGAGCACCTTTTTCTTGTAATTCTAACATAATATTACTAAGCCTATCTAAACTAATCTTTTTACCATATCCATCATTAGATATTTTTCTATTCTGACAAAAAATACACTTTAGATTACAATTACTAAAAAAAATAGCCCCGCTACCATGTTTACCAGATATAATAGGTTCTTCCCACATATGTAGAGAATAATAACTTACATATAAATCAGCAGAAGATTTACAAAAACCTAATTGTTTATATCTATTAACACCACAGTTTTTAGGGCATAAATGACAATTTTTTAATTCATCAAACTCCATCTAACACACCTCGAAGTTATATTTTATCACATTTTATTAACTTTAGAATTAGATTCAGGATAAACTTTAATATCATTAGAACAAACATTATTATTTTGATCTAAATATGAAATATTAATCTCAGGAGAGTCTACATATCTCATTACATGAAATAAATATTCAAAATCTCCAACACTTATTATATTTGTATAATTCATATAATCTATTTCATTTTTATTAGAAACAATATCATCATAAGTATCATTAGTTACATATGCCAATTGGTCAATTACCTTATCCATATTAGCTATACCAAAGTTATATGCTTGAATACTTATTGGAATATTATAGTCATAATATGCTGCAACATCTATTAATATTACAGTTCCTACACTAATATTTGTCTTAGGATTTAATAATTCCTCTCTACTAATAGTAATAACATCATCTGAGTATTCTTCAGGATTATCAGTTAATACTATTTTTACATCTTTATCATTAACAAAATCATGTGAAACCAATAACATATCAATCCAAGAATCAAATTGTATTTGCATTAGATTAGGATTAACTCCTGAAGATTCTTGAGTAATCATAGCCTTAATAAGACTAGGAGAGACACCATATTTTTTACCAATCTCATTTACTAAATCACCATAAGTCTCATCAACGTATTTAAAATCACTACTATCAGTTTCTCTATCAAAATCATAATTTATTTGATTATTATCTTCATCAATTATCATTTCATTAACTTCACTTAATTCTTCATTATTAGTATCTTCTTCAGTCATAGTTTCAATTCCAGTAGAATTAAGTGCTATATCATTACTAGCATCTTTATTTAATGATAAAACTATACCACTACCAATCATAGTAACAATCAATCCAGCAACAATTAAATTCCTAGCACCAGATTTACTACTTTTTTTATCATTATATTTTTTAAATGCTCTTTCTATTTTTCTAATATTATTAGGTATAAAAACAAATAAATCATCATCATTAAATCTACCTAAATTCTTAATAGTAACAACAGTATTACCATTACTCATTTCAATATAAGGAAATCTCTTTTTATTTTGAGTTCTTTCTTTTATTTTTACACTATGAAAAGATTGTTTACCTATTCTTTTTAATCTTCTTATCGCATCTTCATTTTTATATTTACGATCAGCATAATCATTAGAATATAAACAATTAAATTCACCACTTTTATTATAGTAGAATTCATATCTATTCATATTATCCCTCATTATAATTATATCATTTCATAGCCAAATTTGATTATATTTGATTGTATATGTTATAATACTTTACATATATAGAGGTGAAATATGATTAAATGGTTAAATAATGTCGTATCATCAATTCTATTCTTTTTAGTATACTTAATAATATTTTATTTATTCTCAAAAAAAGTTTCAGCATCAGTAATAGTATTAACTATAGTATTTTTTGCAATATTAGTGATTTCGGACATTATAAGAAATGAAAAAAATTAGAGCTTAGCTCTAATTTTTATTTTTCTAAATTAAATTCAATCGCAACAACACCATACTTCATTTGATTCTCCATAGGATAATAAATATTCATATCTGCAGGACTAGCAATATCATCCTCATTATATCCTAAAGATAATTTATCATGATGTTTATATAATTCTTCAAAATTATCATAAGTATAAAGATTAGTAATCACACATTTAATCTTTTCATCTGTTTTTCTATTAATAAAAGTAACTTCATCTCCAACATTCATACTTCTTCTTTTTTCATCGTTTAATCTAACTTCAATACTTTTTCTACCTTCAGCAATTGCTTTAAAAGGATCGTTATGTAAATGCATAATATGTTCCATATAATTCACCTCACTAATTAAATTATAGCATTAAATATAAAAAAATCCACTAATTAGTGGATTAAAAGAATATAACATAAGAATAATATGTTAAGAATAATAACAACATCATTATTCCTTCAGCTTTAGTAATCTTTCTATCATTAAATGAGAATATAAATAATACTAATGAAGCAACAAATAATACTCCTAAATCAACATAATTAAAAGCTATATTATTTATACCACCTAATATCGCAACAGGAAGACCTACAACAATTCCTATATTAAATATATTACTACCTATGACATTACCAATTGCTATATCATATTCACCTTTTCTAGTAGCTGCTACAGATGTAGCAAGTTCTGGTAGTGATGTTCCTAAAGCTACTATAGTTAATGAAATCATTCTTTGACTAACACCTAATATTTCAGCTATTGTTGAAGCGCCATCTACAACAAATCTACTACCCATAATAATACCAACTATACCAAGTACAGTAAGTAATGATGATTTATATTTATTATATTTAATTGGAGTATCTTGATCAGCATCAACTTTATTTCTCATCATAGATATTAAATAGTAAATAAATACTAAGAAGAATAGTAATAATACAATTCCATCTTGTCTTGTAAAACTATTTTCTCCTAATGAAAAGATACCATCAGCCATTAATACTATAAATAAAGATGTTAATAATAATGCAATAGGTAATTCCTTCTTAACAGTATTATTTTTAACAGTTAAAGAATGAAATAGGGCACATACACCTAATATTAAGAAAGTATTAAGTATATTTGAACCAATAACATTACCTAGTATCATATCTCCATTATTACTAATTAATGATTGAATACTAACTGCAAACTCAGGAGAACTAGTACCAAATGCTACTATTGTTAATCCAATTAGCATAGGACTTAATTTAAAATTTCTAGCTAAAGAAGAAGCACCATCTACAAAGATATCTGCTCCATATATTAGGATTATAAAGCCAACTATTAATACTAATATATTAACTATCATAATTAATCACTTCCCATATAATTCTCATCATCATAATAGACACCACCATCATCTTCTCCGGTAATATCATTTATTGAAACTTGCCCATTATTTACATCTTGTGTAACTTTATCACCATGCATATAAGAATACAAATAATATGCTCTATAATCATCATTTAATTTATATGCAAATGTATAAATATCATTTGGATCAGCATCATCTAAATAAAATTTAACTAGAGTCATATCACTATAATTATAAATTCTAGTTATTTGTAATGTATTTGAATAACCAGCTATATCTTTAGTAAAACAAAAAGCATTATTCTTTTCTTCATATTCATAATAATTACTTTCTTTATTTAATTCTAAATCAGAACCAAATATTTGATTAGATAATATATTCATAAATTTATTTGTAATACACACATTCTTTTCTCTACTAGTAAGCATAGAATTACAAATATAAGCTTTTAAATCATTATCTAAATCAGCTGTAAAATATTCTTCATTATATTCCATTTCACTTAAACTAGATAATTGTCCATATAGATAAGCTGTTTTTTTAGAAAAATATTTTTTCGTATTAAAACCCTCATCATTATCTTTATAAAATTTATTATTAAGTTTTAAATCTCTAACATCATTATAATTTTCTAATACTACATATAAATTCTCACTATTTTTCATTATTCTATCTGCAAAGAACAAAAATATGAAAAATACTATTAATATAACTATAAGTATTATCAAAAGATTATTTTTATTTTTTATAATTTTACTTCTATCTTTAACTTTATTCATATAAAACTCCTATAATACAATTATATAAAATTTTTTACAAAATAAAAAGTCTAAATAACTCTAATTGTTAAGAAATTTTTAAGATGTTATAATAAAAACAAGGAGTAATTATGAAGATAGGTTTAGTTTTAGAAGGCGGAGCACTTAGAGGTATATATACAGCAGGAGTATTAGATGTATTATTAAAAAATAATGTAAAAGTTGATAAAATAATAGGCGTTTCAGCAGGAGCATTATTTGGAGTTAATTATAAATCTAATCAACCAGGAAGAGCTCTACGTTATAATTTGAAATATTGTAATAATAAGAATTATATGAGTTATCACTCATTATTAACTACAGGAAACATAGTAAATAAAGAATTTTGCTTTGATAAACTAGTAAATGAATTAGATCCATTTGATTTTGATACTTTTTCTGATAATAAAATTGATTTTTATGCAACAGTGACTAATGTAGAAACTGGAAAAGCAGAATATCCTTTAATAAAGGATCTACGTAATGAAAAGGATTCTGAATATTTAAGAGCATCAGGCTCAATGCCTTTTATATCACAAATTGTAGAAATAGATGGAAAAAAGTATCTAGATGGAGCAATCGCTGATTCAATCCCAATAGATAAGATGTTAACAATGTCTGTGGATAAAATAATTGTAGTACCAACTAGACCAATAGACTTTAGAAGAAGAAAAAAGACTACTATACTTAACAAACTTAAATATAAGAAATATCCATTATTTGCAGATAAACTATCTAATAGATATAAAATGTATAATGAAGAAGTAGAAAGAATAATAGATTTAGAGAATCAAGGTAAAGTATTTGTAATAAGACCATCTAGATTTGTAAATATTAAAAGGTTAGAAAAGAACCCTGAAATCATACAAGAAATGTATGATTTAGGAGTAAGTGATACAAAAT
>JAEEGL015265169.1_pt1 | contig 20897 bp, 17 predicted proteins | sample 9134231 | NCBI WGS metagenome assembly JAEEGL01 (sample SAMN16246548, study PRJNA631951) | gut metagenome | biome: gut microbiome; feature: rumen; material: fiber-attached | host: Bos | place: Iran: Karaj | collected 2018-10
AGAAAAGGGAGCGGCCGACGCGAGGACGCGCGGACGCCGCGGCGACCGGGGGTGAAGGCAATCTGGCGATTGCCGAACCCCCGTGGCGCAAGGCGCAACGCGCGCCCGCGCAAGAGCCGCGACCGCCGGAAACCGGACGCGCATATCCTCGACACACGCCGCACGAGTCCTCCCGACGGTTGACCGATTACTGTTTGATGACGAAATTCATTGAACCTCAAGCGGGATTATGGCATACTATAGACCTCTACCGAAAGCAAGGAAGGAAACATTCATGAAGAAACATGGAAATGTCGCCGTATGGGTGGCGGCCGGGATGGCGGGTTTGTGCCTGTTCGCGCGGACTGCCGCCGCCGCGACCGAGGGTTCGTTGCCGGTCGCCGTGGCCGTCGTGCCGTCGCTGGAGGCGCCGGACGCCGGCCGGGATATAGTGGGTCTGCGTCTCAACCTGCTGGCCGGGCGTCACATGAACGTGGCGTTTCTCGATGTCGGCACGCTGGCCGATATCGTGACCAGGGAAGCGTACGGTTTGCAGGTCGCCGGTCTCTGGAACAGCACGGGGTCCGCACGCGGCGTACTGCAGACCGCCGGTTGCGTGAACCTGTGCTATGGCGATTGCTACGGCGCTCAGGCGGCCGGCATCCACAGCAGGTCGGAAGGCACGCTCATGGGATTTCAGATGGCGGCGGTCTGTTCGGCGAAAGTCCTAAAGGGGCTTCAGGTGGGGTTGATCAACCGGACGGGTAACTCTTCTGGCGTGCAGTTTGGCATTGTCAACTATGCGGAGCAGTCCGATGGCATACAGTTCGGGTTGGTGAACGTCATGCCGGACGGGCGGTATCCGGTCATGCCAGTATTCAATATCGGTTTCTGACGGGAAGGGCGGGGAAATATCATGGCCTACGAGAAGATAACCGTCCCGGCGGAAGGCGAAAGGATTGTCCTGCAGGATGGTCGTCTGCACGTGCCGGACCATCCGATCATCCCGTTCATAGAGGGGGATGGCACCGGGCCGGACATCACGCGCGCCGCGCGGGTCGTCTGGGATGCCGCCGTCAAGGCCGCCTACGGCGACAGCCGCCGGATCAGCTGGATGGAGGTCTACGCAGGCGAAAAATCCAATGCGGTCTATGGTCCGAACACGTGGCTGCCGCAGGAAACGCTCGACGCATGCCGTGAATATCTGGTCTCGATCAAAGGTCCGCTCACCACGCCTGTCGGCGGGGGCATCAGGTCGATCAATGTCGCCATGCGCCAGCAGCTGGACCTCTACGTGTGCCTTCGCCCAGTAAGATGGTTCAAGGGCGTGCCTTCGCCCGTGAAGCATCCGGAGCTGACGGATATGGTCATCTTCCGCGAAAACACCGAGGATATCTACGCCGGCATCGAATGGATGTACGGCACGCCCGAAGCCGCCAAGGTCGTCGATTGGCTCGTAAAGGAGATGGGCGTAAATAAGATACGTTTCCCGCAGACCGCCTCGATCGGCGTGAAGCCTGTATCTTTGGAGGGAACCGAACGTCTCGTACGCGCCGCCATCGACTATGCGATAGCCAACGACCGCAAATCGGTGACGCTCGTCCACAAAGGCAATATCCAGAAGTTCACCGAGGGCGCGTTCCGCGACTGGGGCTACAAGCTTGCCCAGCGCGAATATGGTGCGCAGATAATCGACAAGGGGCCGTGGTGTTCGTTCAAGAGCCCCAAGACCGGGCGTGAGATTGTTGTCAAGGACTGCATCTGCGACGCGTTCCTGCAGCAGATATTGACGCGTCCCGCCGAATACGACGTGATCGCCACCTTGAACCTTAACGGCGACTATGTTTCCGACGCGCTCGCCGCTACCGTCGGCGGCATCGGTATCGCCCCCGGGGCCAACATCAACTACCAGACGGGGGTGGCGGTGTTCGAGGCGACGCACGGCACGGCGCCAAAGTACGCCGGGCTCGACAAGGTCAATCCCGGCTCGCTCATACTCTCCGGCGAGATGATGCTCAGGTATATGGGCTGGACGGAAGCGGCCGACAAGATCATCGCCGCGATGGACAAGGTGATTGCCGCAAAGACGGTCACCTACGATTTCGCCCGCCAGATGGAAGGCGCCACCGAGGTGAAGTGTTCGGAGTTCGCCGCCGCCCTCGCGAAAGAGTTAAAGGGTTAAAAAGTTAAAGAGTTAAAAGGTTAGATGGTAGGGCGGGCAGCGCCTGCCCGCCGGAAAATAGAAAGGAAACAACAATGAGCGATTGCTGCATATTCGCCGGCCAGGGCGCACAGGTTCCCGGCATGGGCAAGGACTTCGCCGAGGCCGATGCCGAGGTGATGGGATTCTTCGACAAGGCCAATGCCGTTCTCGGGTTCGACCTCAAGAAAATCTGCTTTGAGGGGCCTGCGGAGGAACTGACCAAGTCCAATATCTGCCAGCCCGCCATATTCGTCGTAAGCTACGCCGCCTATACGCTTCTGCAGAAGCGTCGCGCCACGGCATTTGCCGCAGCCGCGGGGCTTTCGCTTGGCGAGTGGGGTGCGCTTTGCGTGGCGGGCGTCCTCGATTTCGATTCCACGCTCAAGGTGCTGGAGGCGCGTGGTCGCTTCATGCAGGAGGCGTGCGCTGCAACGCCCTCCGGCATGATCGCCATCGTTGGCGCCACGCCCGCTCAGCTTGACGAGCTATGCGCCAGGACGGGCTGCACCGTGGCCAACGTCAATTCCGCCGCCCAGCAGGTGCTTTCCGGCTCGAAGGACGAAGTCGCCGCCGCCGCCGCCGCCGCAAAGGAACTTGGCATCAAGCGCGCGATCCCGCTTGCGACCGCAGGCGCGTTCCATTCGAAGTTCATGGCACCTGCGCGCGAGAAACTCGCGCCGGTTCTCGACACGGTGACGTTCAACGCGCCGAAGATACCCGTGCTTTCCAACGTGACTGGCAAGCCGCACCCTGACGATCCGGCGGCGATCAAGGCATGCATGCTCGAGCAGGTGACCGGCGCGACCAACTGGGCCGCCGATGTCGCGGCCGCGCAGGCGCTCGGGTGCACGCGTTTCATCGAGTTCGGACCAGGCAAGGTGTTGTCTGGCCTCGTCAAGAAGATCGATGCTTCACTCGCCACGCTCAACGTGGCCGACATGGCGACGCTGGATGCCGCGGTAGCCGCGTTGTGAGAGTTAAAAGGTTAAAGGGTTAAAAGGTTAAAAAGTTCACCAACTGCCAACTTGCAGGTAAGAAAGGAATCAAGATGAAAAATCTAGAAGGAAAAATCGCGATCGTGACAGGAGCGGCCCGGGGTATCGGCCAGCAGATCGCCAAAGTTCTCGCCGAGCGCGGGGCGAAAATAGCGGTTGTCGACCTCAAGGCGGAATGGTGCGCCGAGACCGTAGGGATCGTGGAGGCCGCCGGTTCGGAGGCGTTGGCGCTTGGCGTCAATGTCGCGATAAGCGCCGAGGTCGACCAGTGCGTCAAGGACGTCATCGCCAAGTTCGGCAAGGTCGATATCATGATCAACAACGCAGGCATCACGAAGGATGGACTTCTCATGCGCATGTCCGACGACGACTGGGACGCCGTCCTGAACGTGAACCTCAAGGGGACGTTCCTCTTCACGCGCGCGGTGGCGCGTCCGATGATGAAGAACAAGGCCGTAGACGGCACCCAGCTAGGCGGATCGATCGTCAACCTCGCCTCCGTAGTCGGTATCATGGGCAATGCCGGCCAGGCCAACTACACGGCGTCGAAGGGTGGCGTCATCGCGCTCACGAAGACGACGGCCAAGGAACTCGGCAGCCGCAACATCAGATGCAACGCGGTGGCGCCGGGCTTCATACAGTCCAAGATGACGGATGTCCTGCCTGACGACGTCAAGAAGGCCTACATGGACACGATCCCCCTCAAGCGTTTCGGGACCGCTCTCGACATCGCCAAGTGCGTGGCGTTTCTCGTCTCCGACGAAGCCGCCTATATCACCGGCCAGATCATCTCCGTGAACGGAGGAATGATCGGCTGACCTCCCGCCCTCGGCTTGAGGAAACGCGACATGGCGTCCACCCGCAGGGAATTCACAGTACACGCCGCACTTGCCGCAGGGGCGTGCATGGTCGCACCGTGTTTCGCGGCTAAGGAGAAAGTCATGAAGGAGTTGTCGCTTGAAAAGCTGCCTTATGCGGAAGACGCTCTCGCGCCGGTCATTTCGGCGCAGACGATTTCGTACCATTACGGCAAGCACCACGCAGGATATGTAAAGACGCTTGGCGGATTGATCGCCGGCACGAAGTATGCGGATCTTTCACTTGCGGAGATCGTGCGCGCGGCGTCCGCAGACGCCAACGCGGCCGTGTTCAACAATGCGGCGCAGGCGTGGAACCACACTTTCTACTGGGAATCGTTGGCTCCCGAGGGGAAGGGGGGCGAACCTTCCGCTGCGCTTGCGGATGCCGTCAATGCGGCATTCGGTTCGCTCGATGCCTGCAAGGCCGCCCTGGCGGAGTCGGCTGTCAAGCGTTTCGGAAGTGGCTGGGCATGGCTCGTCGCCGAAAACGGCAGGCTTGCGATCGAAAGCACCATGAACGCCGAGACCCCGATCGTCCGCGCAGGAGCGAAGCCCCTTGCCGTGGTCGACGTGTGGGAGCATGCGTACTACCTTGATTGGCAGAACCGCCGCGCCGACTACGCCAAGGCGCTAGTAGGGCGGTTGCTGGACTGGAACAGGATATCCGCGCGCTATAGCGCCTCGTGAAACGGTTGGATGCATCTGGATGGAAAAGCAGGAATCCAGCACTGTCGGCGTCGTTGAAACGCATTCGTTGACGCTTGATCTGCCTGATGGCGGTTTCCGTCTCGAGGATGGCGGTGTTCTGCCGCGTATCGACGTGGCGTGGGAATCCTGCGGACGCGAAACGCCCTCGAACGACAATGTCATCTTCATCTGCCATGCGCTCACGGGCGACGCGCATGTCGCGGGAATGCATCCGGGTGAGACCGAATCGTCCGGCTGGTGGGACGGCATCGTAGGTCCCGGCCGCGCCATAGACACCAACCGCTTCCGTGTCATCTGCGCGAACGTCTTGGGCGGTTGCAAGGGCACGACCGGGCCTTCGTCGATCAACCCCTCTACAGGAAAGCCGTACGGCGGGTCTTTCCCGCGCTTTACCATCGGCGACACCGTGGAGGTGTACCGTGCGTTTCTGCGGCAGTTGGGTGTCACGCATCTGGCTGGACTGGTCGGCGGCAGCTTCGGCGGCATCCAGGTGATCGAATGGATCACCGCCCATCCGGGGGAAGTCGATCGCGCCGTCATGATCGCTTCCGGCGCGGCGGCAAATGCCCAGGCGCTCGCTTTCGACGTGGTGGGCCGATATGCGATAACGCTCGATCCGCATTGGCATGGCGGCGATTACTATGGCGCGCCGGATGGCGGCCCGCAGACAGGATTGGCGCATGCGCGCCAGATGGCGCACATCTCCTATCTGTCGTTCGACCTCCTGAACAGGCGTTTCGGGCGCCGCAAGCAGGAGTCGTGGATGGAAAAGGACGCGGCCTGGCAGGAGAGGCATGCCGCCCATTTCGGGACGCTATACGCCATAGAGAGCTATCTGGAATATCAGGCGCGCAAGTTCCTTGCGCGGTTTGACGCCAATTCCTACCTGCATATCACGTATGCGATGGACCGCTACGACGCCGCCGAGAAATACGGTTCGCTGGAAGAGGTCTGCCGCCGGATCGATACGCGGTTGATGTTGATATCGATCTCCGGCGACTGGCTGTTCTCTGAGGAGCAGAGTCGCGTAATAGCGCGCGGATTGCTCAAGGCCGGCAAGTCGGTATGCTATTCGCATCTGGACATCAAGGTCGGCCACGACGGCTTCCTTACGCACACGAAGGAGCTGTCCAAGGTCATGGGCGGATTCTTCCGCGAACCTGTACGCGACATCCCGCATGAGAAACGCCGCAAGTTCGCCCCGATAGCCGCGATGGTGCCGGAAGGCGCACGCGTTCTCGACATTGGATGCGGAACGGGATCGCTCTTGAATCTGCTGGCGGAAAATGGCCACAAGGGAACGGGCATAGAGATAGACGACGGGCGCCTTGCCGATGCGATCGCGAATGGGGTGGACGCGCTCTTTGACGATGCCGACGAAGGCTTGGATATTGTGCCCGAAGGGGCCTATGACGTCGCGGTGCTGTCCGAAACGCTTCAGACGGTCAAGCACCCCCGCGAACTCCTGCACCGGATCCTCGAGATTGCAAAGGAGGCGATCGTCTCCTTCCCGAACTTCGCCGTGTATTCGATCCGCCTGCATCTCGGCCTGACCGGCCGTCTGCCGGTCAGCCGTCAGCTGCCGTTCGAATGGTATGACACGCCAAACATCCACCTGATCACGTTGAAGGATTTCCGGGCCCTCTGCGCCAAGGAAGGCATCCGCATATGCGAGATACGCGCCGAGTCGCGGCGTCCCGTCGGCAAACTGCTTTGCGCGTTAGGCTTGAAGAATCTCGGGGCGTCGCGCGTGATCGCACGCGTTACACGTGCTTGAACGAATGCATGGCAGGGACGTGTCTTGAAGAAGATCCTTTATCTGCATGGGTTCGCGTCGTCCGGCGCCAGCGGCACGGTTGAATTGCTCAGGCGCGAGTTCTGGAGCCGGGTAGACCCCGCGAATCGCGCCGTCGTCATCGCGCCGGACATCCCCCTGGATCCGCATGATGCAATGCCGATGCTCGAGACGTTGGCGTACGACGAGATGCCCGATGTCGTGATAGGCACTTCGATGGGCGGCATGTACGCGCAGCAACTGCATGGATTCACGCGGGTATGCGTGAACCCGTCGTTCTGGCCGTCCAGGAAGTACGATCTCCTGTATGTCGGCAAGCACAAGTGGCTGAATCGCCGGAAGGACGGCGAAACCGAGTTTCACGTAACCAAGGAGACGATCGCCCATTTCCAGGAAATGGAGGAACACCAGTTCGACGGCGTGACGGATGACGACCGCACCCTCTGCCACGGTCTTTTCGGGGATGAGGATACGATCCTTTCCGCGCAGACGCGGCCCGTCTTCGAGCGGCATTATCCGGGGATGGCCACGACATTCCCCGGCGGACATCGCCTGAATGCGGATGTTGTCGCGCATACGCTTCTGCCTTATGTCAAGGATCTGCTGCGCCGAACATAGAGGCGGGATTGCTTTTCGCCGCGGAATTGGGTACAATGTACCCGTTGCAAAGAACTGGATCGCAGACAAGTCATGTTCACAGGTTTGATAGAAAAGATCGGTACGCTACGCCGGGTTTCCCGCGGGCGAGGCCTCGTGCTGGAGATCGGCTTCACACCCTGGGCCGAGCCGCTCGTGAAAGGTGAATCAGTCGCCGTCGATGGCGTCTGCCTTACCGTCGCGGATTGCGACCGGACCCGTTTCACGGCGCATGTCCTTGCCGAAACCGAACATCGTTCGACGCTGGCCGGATTGCCGCCTGGCGCGAAGGTGAACCTCGAACGGGCGCTTCGCGCGGGTTCGCGCATGGGCGGACATGTCGTCCAGGGCCATGTTGATGCCCGCGGGCGCCTGATCGCCCGTACGCAGAAGGGGCGGGACTTCGCGTTGAAGTTCTCCTGTGGACGCGTGGTTGCCGCCGCTACGGTCATGAAGGGATCCATCGCCGTCAATGGCGTGTCCCTTACAGTTTCAGGCCTTGGCGACGACTGGCTGCAGGTGGATGTCATACCCACTACCGCGTCCGAGACGAATCTTGGATTCCTCCGCATCGGTGACGAGGTGAATCTCGAGACCGACGTTCTTGGCAGGTATGCGCGTCGTGCCGCAGAGCTTCCAGTCGAGGAGGAAACGCCGTCAGATTCCGGCGGACTTACCATGGAAATGCTTGTGGAGAATGGCTACGCATGAGTCCCGTCCCGGAAAACTCTACTCCTAAAGCCAGCAATGTCCTTAAGGCCATTGCCGTGTCGGCTATTCTCCTTGCCTGCGCGTTTGGAGCCTGGCGCCTTCAACCGCGTACCTTGACGGTTGGCGGGACGCAGTCTGAAATGATAATTGCCGGCCTTGGCGGTTTCCGCGGATTGATCGCAGAGGTCGTATGGTTCCGGGCGGACCGTCTTCAGGATGAAGGGCGTTTCGCCGAACTCGCCCAGCTTGCGGCCACTCTCACGATGCTTGAGCCCCATACGCCGGAGGTCTGGTCGTATGCCGCCTGGAATCTTGCGTACAATGTCTCCGTGATGATGCCCGACGCGCCGGAACGCTGGCGATGGGTCGAGGCGGGCATACGTCTGCTGCGCGACGATGGATTGCGTCTCAATCCCGGCGACCCGGCGCTATGCCGCGAAATCGCCTGGATGTTTCTCGCCAAGATCGGCGGCAACCTGGACAGCGCTTCTCCGTACTATGCCGCGGAATGGAAGAAGAAGGTACAATCGGCCCAGAAGTCCGGGGACTGGTCCGGTCTCAAGCTTGAACCGGATCGCATGAATGTCGTCGATGCCGAGTATGGAAGGCAGGATTGGACCAGTCCCTTCGCCTCTGCGCTCTACTGGGCACACGAAGGACTTGCGCATGCCGTGCGTCCGGAAGACCGCCGCGAACTGAGGCAGATCGCATGGCAGGCGTTGATGCTTCTTTCGAAGGATGACCCGTCGTTCGCCAAGCGGGCGTTGGCCGAGATGCGCGCCGCATACGCCGAGATGCCATCGGCGATGCTGCGGGACCTGATCAAGCGCTATGGCGACAAGTACAACCTGCATTGAAGCGGTTTAGGCGTCCCAGCTCAGGTCGGTCCGCCGTATTCCGTCCGCCGGCACGGTGAATGTGTGCGGTTCGGTGCGCGTAGTGATCCATAGTCCATCGCGGAGGAACGCCGTGAACATGTCGCCTTTCTGTCCAGTCAGGCGTGAAGGATCTGCCGTGCAGGGACGCGTCAGCGAGATGAACAGGGGCGTTGATTGGTGTACGAGAAATTCCGTGCGCGGCCCATCCGCCATGTTTGCCAGCGCGTCAAGGTTCTCCCGGTTGTTCTCCGGCGAACAGACGAAGCGCGTTACACCAAGTTCCGACAGCTGGCGGACGGCCATCCGGTTGAACGCATATACGGACCAGTCTGCGGTTATATCGGCCACGCCGCATTGACGCAGAAGGCGCAATGTCGCGAGGTCGGCGGCCTCCCACTTGTGATGCCCGGCGCGTACGAGCCGCTTTACACGCGTGCGTAATGCCGCGAAGTCGCCTTCACGCGTGAAGAGCGGCAGCGCGAGGCGTATATGTGCACTTGGCGCAGGCGGTTCGCCGGAATGTCCGATTGCGATTATAGTTTCGTCCCAGGTGCCGTCCGGAATATCCTGCCCAAGCCGTACCTTGACGGTTGTCGCCAATGTCGCCGGTGGTTTGTCGCCGGATTCATCGGTTTGGGTTTCCGCATCTGCACATGCCGCCGAAATGGTTTCTCTTCTGCGCGCGGATTGGGCGGCGTCCAGCGCCTCGACAAGCCTCCGCCGCAGATCGTTCAGGGCGGAGGCGGGCGCGAAACGCCTTTCCGGATCGTCCACCATCAGTTTCCCGAGCGACCACCCGCTGCCGCCCATGCGTCCAAACGCCTTCTCCACGGCGGCAAATGTGCGGTCGGGATGTTGCGCGGCGTCTAGCGGAATGTCGATCGCAGCCGAAGCGGAAGGTTTCTCAGTCGTCGCCGCGAGGCCTTTGGACGAGAGGCTTGCCGTTATGTCTACGGGCGTTCCGTCATTTACGTCGGCCGGACGGAAGGTCGGCACGGGGAAGCGCCGCTTCACTTCATTTGAAGCACTGCAGTAGATGGTCTGTCCTGCATGGATCTCGGCGTCGGGCGGAATGAGTATCTCGACGTCTTCGCCTGCGTTTACGCTGAATACGTTTCGTCTCGAGATCGCTATACGCATGTCGCCTATGCCGAATCCGAACGGCTTGCCGCCTTCAGGGGCGGCGAACTGCAATCCGTCGTGGCGCTCGATCTCGCGGCTTGTGTGGAACGAGACCCAGCGGCGTCCTTCCCTGTCCTTTGTGATGCGCTTGACCGTGCCAATGGGCGTGCCGAGGTGTCCGAGGGAATCTGGGTCTATCGTGTCGGATGTCTGGGAAGGGTCGGGGTAGCCATCGATATACAGCGTTGTGGTACGTCGCGAGAAGACCGTCTCGAGGTCTGCGCGTGTCGTGGTGGGCACGGCCCCGTCGAGAAGCTCCCTGTAGCGTTTCGTGACCGAAGCCACGTAAAGCGGCGATTTCATGCGGCCTTCGATCTTGAGGGAGGCGACACCTGCGGCCTTGAGGGCGTCAAGATGGCCGTCCAGCCTGAGATCCTTCATGGAAAAGGGCAGCGTCTTGTTCCCGGCGGCATCCGTATATCCGAGCCGGCAGCAGTACGCGCAGCGGCCGCGGTTTCCGCTACGGTCCTTTTCCATGGCGGAGAAAAGGCATAGCCCCGAAAGAGAATAGCAGAGCGCCCCATGGACGAACACCTCTATCTCCACCCCGGATCGTTGCGCTATCGAGCGGATGTCATCCAACGGGAGTTCACGTGCCAGGACCACGCGGGTGAACCCGAGTTCCCGCAGCGCCAGCACTCCTTCGAGATTGTGCGCGACCATCTGGGTGGACGCATGCAGCGCGAGATCGGGGAAGTGCCGCCTGACGATACGTGCAACGCCAAGATCCTGTACGATGATGCCGTCGGGGTGGAGTTCGTCCAAGATGGCGAGCCGTTCGATTGCGGAAGTCAGTTGCGCTTCGTCTATGACGGTGTTGAACGTGACATACACCTTCCTGCCTTTCGGCCGGGCGACGGCAAGGAGCTGGCGGAGCTGAAGCGGCGAGAGGTTCACGGCCTCGGCGCGCGCGGAAAAGGCGTCGAGGCCAAGGTATACCGCATCCGCGCCGGCGTCAAAGGCGGCGAGGGCGGTCTCGAAGGAACCGGCGGGCGAGAGAAGCTCTACTTCGTTCATGACATTGTGTTCCATCATCTGGTTGCGTCCACGCCGTATCCGAAAAGGGCGAAGTCTCCGCGGACCGGGTCGTCCGGAAATACTTCGGTCAGTGCGGAAGTGAGCCTTCGCGCGGCTGACATCGAGGCGCACGTGCTTTTGACGAGTCCGAGTTTCTTTGCCTCCTGGAGCACGTGCGTATCCAACGGTATCACGAGAGTCTTGCGGTCGATGAAGTCCGACCATAGGCCAAGATCGACGGGCGAATCGCTCCGCACCATCCACCTCAGGAACATGCATACGCGTTTGCAGGCGGAATGGCCGTCTTGCGGGATGACGCCACATGACCCGCCCTCACGGAAACGCGAACAGATCGCAGCGACCGCCTTCACCGCATCGCCGCCGCAATTCTCCCTGACGAATCCGCCTAGAGACCGATGCTCGTCCATAATGGTTTTGTACGCGCTGAGAAATGCGTGCATGGCCGCAAATGTGAAGAACCGGTAGAAGCATCTGGTGTCGCCGGGCTTGATGTCCCTGCCGAACGCCCCCGTCCTGATCCACTTGTCGATGTCGCCGTCTGCATGGTCGATGAGCCATTGTATCTTCGGCAGGAACTGCGCCCGGCTGCCGAAACTGAGTGCGGATGCGACGAACGCAGTCGCTTCCCGGTTCGCGGCGCCCTTGACCTGATGCATGAACCAGGAGGGATCGCCTTCGATGAACGACGGCGTTTCGTATTTGTCCGCGTATCTACGCAGAAGGTTCTTTGTCTTGGCGTCCATTATCTTCCGGTTTGCGTTTGCGGTGATCTTGTGGTCAGGCGTCTGTGACGATACGGTCGAGGCGGATGTCGTGAGGTTCCGACGGAAGGTCCTCCAGAATCTGGAAATCGTGGGCGACGCCGATCTTGAGCGATTTCTTGCATGACGCCGCAAGAAGGCGGTCGTACCATCCGCCGCCGTAGCCGAGGCGCTTGCCGTCCGCCGTGAAAGCGAGGCCGGGGATGATCCACACGGCTACGTGCCTTGGTTCGACAATCTTGGCCCCTGCGGGTTCCAGGATGTTCATCGGTCCGCGTCGAAGGTCTTTCTCCGAAAGGCTTTCGATTCTTGCGAGTTCATATTCGCCGCCGTTCCAGCGAGGCGAAACGACCGTCACGCCACGATTCAACAGTTCGCGTATGAAATGCGTCAGGTCGATTTCGTCCGGCGATGCGAGATAGACGGCGACTGCGCCGTCGTCGCCGGACGCGCCAGAGGCCGTTGCGGCGGCCTCGGTGGCGATCAGTTTTTCGCATATCGCCCAGGAGACCCGCGCCCGGTCTTCGGTTGTCAGCGCCCTGCGCCGCGCGCGCATCTCGCGTCGTATGTCTGATTTCTGTGGCATATCCTCTTCTGCCGGTTGATGAAAATCACATTATACCATTTTATCGCGTTCTGTTGCTGATGTTTACGTCAAATAGAATATGGTGTGGAAATACTTCATGTATCGGCAAAGTGCACGGAAATATTTGGTATAATGTCCATGGTTGTTCCGCCATTCAACTGTCAGGAAAGGAGGATTGGAATGAAGACGTTTGCTGGCTTGCCGGCGAAGACATGCGGAATATGTCCGCGTGCATGCAGACTTGGCGAAGGCCAGTCCGGCAACTGCCGCGCGCGGCGGAATATCGGCGGGCGTATCGTGCCCTTGGCCTATGGGCGGCCATGTGCGGTTGCGCTCGATCCGATCGAGAAGAAGCCGCTCTTTCATTTCATGCCGGGCGCCGCCGCCCTGTCGATCGGGACGGCAGGCTGCAACCTCCACTGCCTGAATTGCCAGAATTCGGACATTTCGCAGAATTCGCCGGAGAACATCCCGTCCGAGCCATTGCCGCCTGACGCATTGGCGGCGCTGATGCGGCGTACGGGCGCCCAATCCGTCGCCTACACGTACAACGAACCGCTTGTCGCGTTCGAGTATGTCCTTGATTGCGCGAAGGCCGTACGCGAGGCCGGTGGCGCGAATGTGCTCGTGAGCGCGGGATATGTGAATCCACGGCCGTTGGAGGAACTCATGCCGTATCTCGATGCGGCCAACATCGATTTGAAGACGATGTCCGAATCAGCCTGTCTCGCGAACTGCGGCGTGCACGTCGATCCCGTGCTGGCGACCCTGCGTACGCTTGCGAGGTCCAATGTCGTCCTTGAAGTGACAAACCTCGTCATTCCGGGGTTCAACGATTCGGACGGCGATCTCGACGCCTGTTGCGCCTTTGTGGCCGATGAACTGGGAAAGGACGTGCCTGTACACTTCTCGCGTTTCTTCCCGAGACATCGGATGACGGATCGCCCGCCGACACCTCTTGCGACGCTGCGCCGTGCGGACGAGATGGCCCATGCCCATGGACTTCATTACGTCTATTGCGGCAATGTCGAAGGCGAGGCGAACACGATGTGTCCGTCCTGCGGCAGGCGCCTGATCGTCCGCCGCGGATTCGATGTCATTTCCAATGTCATGGTTCACGACCGCTGTCCGGATTGCGGACAAGTCATATACGGGAGGTTCTGAAATGCGAACGCCAAGAATAGCCGGAACATGGTATCCAGATAGCGCGGAGGAGATTCTGCGTCTTGTCGAGGACGGAAAGAAACCGTTACCTAAGCTGAAGCATCCGGCGGCGATCATCGTTCCGCACGCGGGTTATGCCTATTCGGGCGGCGTGGCGGCACGGGCGTTTGCGCGGCTGCCCGCCGATGGGTACGATCGCGTAATCATCCTGGCGCCTAGCCATCGCGTCGCGCTTGGCCACACCTTCAGCGTCGAGCCTGCGGGCGATGTCGCGACCCCGTTCGGTCCCGTGACGTTCACGCGGGAAATCCATGACGCGCTCGAATCGCTGCCCGGCGCACGTTTTACACCGGAGGCGCATCCCTACGAGCATGCGATCGACATCGAACTTCCGCTCGTGAAACATTATCTTCCGAACTGCGCCGTCGGCGCGGCCATCGTGGGACATTGGGATTGCATTTCCGCCGCGGACAGGAAGAGCCTCGAGTCCTTCGCCGCCGCGTTCCGCAAGATCCTGACGCCTACTACCCTCGTCGTCATCAGCAGCGATTTCACGCACTACGGCAGCGACTTCGGCTATGTTCCGTTCAAGGATGGCGTCTCGTCGCGCCTGCCGGCCCTTGACGCCGAGATGTTCAAGGTGCTCGCCAGGAATGACAACCGCGCATGGGCGGAGGCGTTGCATCGCACAGGCGCCACCATCTGTGGTGCGGCGTGCCTGCATCTGCTGTTGGCCGCCTTGCCGCAGTCGGCGAGTTTCGAACGGCTAGAGTATGCGACATCCGCGGACAAGACGGGCGACTGGTCGCATGTCGTCGGATATACCGCAGGTGCTGTCTTTGCCGATTGGAACGCCCCGTTGAAAAGGCTTTCGGAAGGAGATGCGCCGAACCGTTCCCTTTCCCCTGCCGCCGGCGATGCGCTTGTGGAGGTGGCGTGGTGTTCTTTGCGCAAGGCGGTCGGCGGCGGACGGAACGGCGAGCCTGAAATCCCGGATGAAGTCCGTCGCGAACTGCAGCGCCCTGGTGGCGCGTTCGTCACGCTCAACGAGAGGGGCGTCCTGCGGGGCTGCATCGGGATGATCCTTTCGGACAAACCGGTGATCGACACCGTGCGAGAGATGGCTGTAAGCGCGGCTTTGCACGATCCGAGGTTCAATCCGGTACGGGTCGATGAACTTCCCGCGATCGACCTTGAGGTTTCGGTGCTCACCGAACCGGTGCCCGTATCGGGTCCCGAGGCGATCGTCGCCGGCCGTGACGGCGTCATCCTGCGAAAACATGGCCGGAGCGCCGTGTTCCTTCCGCAGGTGGCGACGGAACAGGGGTGGGATGTGCCGACCATGCTTATGCATCTGTCGCTGAAGGCCGGGCTTGATGCCCTCGCATGGCGTTCCGGGGCCACTTTCGAGACCTTCCGTGCCCAGGTGTTCCACCGTCATTGAATCCTTCAACCGCGACCTTGTGTTGCCGCCATGGATATGCGATAATATGTGCCGATGCGTGGAGATGACAGATGAAGGCTGACGCTGTAGACAACATGGCCGTGGAACTAGACGGTAATCCGTATGCCGAAATGGGGCAGAGCGCGGGTGAAGAGACCGCCAACGCCATCATACACGTGGTAGGGTCGCATCTTGGAGCGGCTATGGTGGCGCTTCTGATCTGGCAGGCGGTCCATTCCGGCGTCGACCTTGGCTGGAAGATCACGACAGGCTGTATTTTCGGCGTCACGGTCATATTGCTGTATGCGATATCAAGCGCATATCATGCCATCATGTATCTGCCCACGAAGCGGGTTCTGAAGGTCATGGACCACATGGCCATATATTTCCTGATCGCCGGCAGCTATACTCCGTTCTGCCTGCAGACCTTGCGTGTGAACGGGCATGCCGCCATGGGCTGGACGATATTCGGCATCGAGTGGGCGGCATGCATAGTGGGCGTTCTTTTCAAGATACGTACCGCAGGACGTTTTCGCTACATCTCCACTTCGGCCTATGTGGTGATGGGCTGGATCGCGGTTGTCGCCTTGCCGTATTTTGTCAGCGGGCTTGGAGGATTCGGCACGATGTGGCTTGCGCTTGGCGGTGGATTGTATACGTGCGGCTGCGTGTTCTATCTCTGGCGAAGATTGCCGTTCCATCATGCGATCTGGCACTTGTTCGTCCTGGCCGGCTCCATCTGCCATTTCTTCTGCATACTCTGGCACGTCATGGCATGACGTGTCCGGGAATGCGGCATTGGGAGCCCTCCTGAAACCGATCTGATGGTGCGAGGTGGGGTAAATATGGTATAATACTTGAAACTGCCGGGCAGATATCGGCATACGATACGGTATGAACATGAATAAATTCAAGATAAAATGCAGATTGCGCATGGCGGGTGCCATGACGTTCGTCGTCTTTACTCTTTCAGCGTACGCCCAGGAGCGGGTCATGTCCCGCGTGTTTGATCTGACATACGCCTCGGCCACAGAGGTTGCCGACAACTTCAACCGTACGTGGCGAGGACATTTGGTTACGAACGGATGCAAGGTCGCCGGCGACATGGCAGTTCCGTTCATTGAGGCAAACTCCGTGATGGTGACGGCTCCCGAATCCGTGCTCGACAACTGCGCGGCGACGATCGCGAAGATCGACCGCAAGCCGAGGCAGGTGTACGTCGAGGCGAGGTTCGTCGAGCTTAAAAACAGTGCAGCCTACGACTTGGGAATAGACTGGAGCGGGATCGGAAGGCTTGAAGTCGATGCATCTGGCGGGGCCGGCATATCGCGGCAGCGCATACCGGACAATATCTCCAAGTACTCGCAGTCATCAGTGTCCGGGATGAAGGGCAACTCGCAGTCGTACGAGTTCACCAAGGGCGGAACAGCCGACAGCAGCTACTTTCAGGGGATGTTGTCCGTAGAACAGATGAAGATCATCATGGCGGCGTTCCAGGGCAGCGAAGATGTGTCGACGTTCTCCAATCCGAAGGTGATCGTGACGAGCGGCAAGGAGGCGATCGTCGATATGACGAAGAAATTCCCGAATGTCGTCTCCAGCGCCAAGCGGGTTCTCAACGGCAACAACAACACGCTGGACGTCGATACGCGGATGATGGAGATTCCGGGACGCGACAATCTCATGTTTGCGCAAGAGGCGTTTTTCAGCTGGGGCGTGATGCTGGGCGTGAAGCCGCGGATACTCACAAACGACCTCATCAACGTCTCCATCATTCCGACGATCAGCGACGAGGTGGATTTCGAGAAGCCGAGCGTAGAAGACGGAGAAGACATCCCGACCTCGAAGTTCCCCATCATAGACATGCAGCGCATCGTGACGGAATTCACTCTCAAGAGCGGGCAGACCGCCGTCATCGGCGGGCTTTCCAAGACCGTCGAATATGATTACGATAACGGCATACCCTACCTGTGCGATATCCCTTGGATCGGCAACAAGCTGTTTGGCGGGAAGGCACGCAGAAAGGAACAACGCGAAATCATCATATTCGTCACCGTCGGCCTTGCCGATCCCGATGAGATGCACCACGATGTGGGACTCCCCAAGAACGCCGTCCTCGGGCGTACCTACACGACCGGCACGCGCAAGGAGCCTGGCGATCGCACGAACGCCGTGGAGGGTGTGATGTCCCTGGATCTCCGCGATCTGGAGGATCGTGCGAAGGAGACGCGCCTCGAATAGCCATGCTGCCGTCCTGTCGAGGGTGGAAAAGAAAGCTATAAGAAAAAAGGAGAAGACAAACGATGAAACTGCAAAAAACGAATGGAGATAAGGGCCGGAAGTTAACTGTCCTCTTGATTTCTTCGGCATTTGTGGCGTACAGTATGGCGGCTGATGTCTTCTATGTGGCGACGAACGGCGTTGATGCCGTGGGGCGCGGCAGCGAGGAAAGTCCGTTCGAGACGATCCAGTACGCCATCGACTCGGCGTCGTCGGGCAGCACCATCTGGGTGAAGCCCGGCATCTACGACAAGGGTGGTGCGGAAAGCACCAACACGACGACGCATCTTAACCGTGTTGTGCTCACCAAGAAGATCCATCTCAAATCCACCGACGGCGCGGCTGTCACGCACATCGTCGGTGCGCCAGACCCCGATACCGGCAATGTAGGTCCCAAGGCCGTCCGCTGCATCATATCCCCAAGCGACAACAAAGCTCTTGATTCAACCATCACGGGGTTTACGCTCAGGGACGGCTATGGCGATGACGGTTCTACTGGCCACAACCACCGTTCCGGAGGGTTTCTCCAGCATCATGGCAGAAAGGAAATCTACATTTCGGATTGCGTCATATCCAACTGCATGTCGTTTTCCCACGGCGGTGCGCGAGGCGGCACATTCTCGCGCTGCCTGTTTGCGAACAACCGCGTTACGACAGGTAACAACGGTAATGATGCGGCGGGTGTCGGTAATTCCTATCTTGTCCATTGCATGATCGCCAGCAACGGTGACGGCGATTACGACTATGCCGTCGGTGACAGCTCCAAACTCGTCAACTGTACGGTCGTGTGCAACCGCGGCCGTGGCTGTGCGTCCACCTGCATACTCTACAACACGGTCGTATGCGGCAATTCCAATAATAACTATCCTGGTACAAGTGCGACAAATAGCGTTGTAGGAGGATATCCCGTCTATTCGCCGATTGACGGCGACTACCGCATAGTGGTGGGCAGCGCGGCGGACAACGCGGGCAATCCTGCCTATCTCCTGCAGGGAACCAGACCCTTCACCATGTTGTCGGGCATGGAAAACAAAGATCTCGCGGGCAACACGGTCGATACTTCTGCCGAGCATATACACGTTGGCGCGATTCAGGCGACCACGGCGGCCACAACCGAAGGCGGAACACTCTACCTCTATGGACCTCTTTCCTTCAACGGACTTCATGTGCCGGCTGGCGTGCCGACATACGGCCAGAACACCAACTGCCTCACACAGTGGCACATTCAATTCGACGACATCAATGTCTCGGGTACCACCACAAACTACATGAATTACATCCATCGCAGAGTGGGGAATGCCGCAAATGCGTCGATACTCAACCCGGCTCGCGACAATTCGCTTGTGATGATGGTGCCGACGGTCGCGGGAGTCGCCTCGACCAATACGCCGAAGTACACCAAGGCGCGGTGGGTCGATCCTGTCAGAGGGAACGACACGGCGAACGATGGGAGCGAAACGGCCCCCTATGCGACCATCCAGAAGGCTGTGGGATGTGGAAACGAAACAGTGGTGTTCCTTGAGCCGGGGATTTATGCTACCGGCGGGTTTACGCCGGCGGACACTTCCGTTGCGCCATACGAAAACTACAGGGTATGGATAACGAATCATTATGTGCGCCTGCTGGGCAAGGGCGGCGCCGAGAACACGATCATCGCAGGCGCGGCGGATCCGATAACCAAAGGCATGGGCGATGGCGCCTATTGCTGTGTAGGTGGGAACAAGGACTATATAACGGTTTCTGGCGTTACGCTTTCCAATGGCTGGACGCGGGCAGATGACGTGGTTACCGCGTCCGGGTATGGCGCCGCCGTATTCGGCAGTGGCGTAAACATCATGCTTTTCGACAGTGTCGTGACGGATTGCCACGGCTACAGAAGCGTGTTACGTTACACATACGCTTACCGATGCAAGATATACGGCAACGAATCGATGAAAGAGTCGCTCTTCGCATCTGGAGGCGGCCGTGCCATCTGTTCTTGGCTTGGTCCGAATAAGGCAAAGAGCAGCTCCTACTACGGCTATTTGGGAAGCAGCGTCGTCGCTTACTTCTGCACTTTGGTGATGGAGGACGGAAAGAGCCTCTTCTCGCAGAGCGCCTCGCTCTACAATTGCATCGCCGTCAACGGGCAGTATGTGAAATCGGCCATGAATTCAAAAGGCAACCTGTTCTGGAATTTCGCCGAGGTGGATGCCGCTGCCGTCGGTACGTTCACGAACGAAAAGCCGCGTCTCAGAGGCGACAAGATGCATGTGTCCATAACCTCACCCGCCCTCACGGCCGGCGTGGCGCCCAGCGTGGCGGGGTACGCGGCATCAGATCCGATTTCAGTCAACTGGTTTACGTTCAGCTCCACCGACATGGAGGGCAACCTGATCCGCTTCAATGCGGACGGCACGGCCATGGCCGGCGCCTTCCAGTATCCGGTTCCGGTGCGCCTTGGCGTTACCATATCCTTAAAATAGCCATGGAGCCCAGTTGCGCATGAAAAGCATTATCTTCTCCGCATTTGCGCTGATGTCCACATTGTCCGTCGTCGCCACGGACGGTTGGACCCTGCCGCCGCGCAAGATCGCCTCGCCTGACAACACGAAGGCCTGGTTCGCGCCGGTAAAGGACGGCGCGGAGGCGTTCATCATCGAGAAGCGCGATGGCGCGGAAGGCGAAGTGTCGTTCACGGCGGATGGCATCCGCATCGTCAAGACGAACGATCAGGGAACCATTCGAGTAACGCCGCGCCTGCCGGTTGCGCTCATGCCGAAGATGCGGAAGTTCAGGGGATCGGCAGAGGTCGAATCGATGACGGAAGACCTCGGCAATGCGCTCGGGTTCGTACGCATTGGCCATCGCCTGAAGAACGGCTATATCGGCTACAGTTTCAAGGCGGACGGACGAGCACTGGGCGGACAGGGGAAGCTCAACCGGCTCATCGTGACGCCCAAGGGGCGTCCGCAGATCAAGGCCGCCCACTTCATCCGCGAGAATGGCGACACGAACGACGTGTATGTTGCCATAAACGTCAGTGGCGCCCGAAGCGTCTCCGTGTGGCGCAACTGGCGTGTCGATGCGGTGGTGGAAGTCGAACGGGCGAATGCGGCGGCGAGGAAAGGATGTCACGGGCGCGACTTTTCGTCAGACATGACCGATGCCGCGGCCTTTGATGCGAAACTGGCCGCAGATATCGACCATACGGCAAAGGTCGTGAAGAACGGCGACTATGCGCAGCTGACTGTGGACGGCAGAGCAGTTCCGCCGATACTGTTCAAGGGCGGGCACGCCGCCGGCGAAACGCTGCTTTTCGGCGGCAAGCGGATGCACGAGGCCGGCGTGTCGCTCTTGGTGGCGTCGGTACGCTTCGGCACAAGCGCGAACATGGAGAATTCCTGGACGACGAACGGTTTCAATGTGGCGAAGGCCGTAGGGGAGGTGCGCCGCTCGATGCTCGTTGCGCCGGACGCGCTTTACGTCGTCACCGTGTTGCTCAACGCCCCGGCCGGTTGGTGTGATGTGCACACGAATGAGATATGGCGCACCGAGAAGGGCGAGATCGTCTATGGCAACTCGGGCCATGTGATCGGTACGAAGCAGGACCCGAAGCTCAAGTCATGGCCATGGCCGTCCTACCATTCGCGCGTGTGGCGGAACGAGACGAAGAAGGTACTTTCGGAGTTCATCGG